>Ga0335074_10001873_pt1 | contig 28536 bp, 31 predicted proteins | sample Lox_Sample_23_FD_206715 | JGI IMG/M metagenome (GOLD analysis project Ga0335074, IMG submission 206715) | Soil microbial communities from Loxahatchee National Wildlife Refuge, Florida, United States - Lox_Sample_2.3 | ecosystem: Environmental > Terrestrial > Soil > Wetlands | place: USA... | reverse complement strand
AGCTGCTGGACGTCCTCCCACAGGGAAGCCCGCTCGTTCACCAGGCGCACGAGCTCGCCGTGCACCTGGCGCAGAAACTGGTTGACGGGCTCCTCTTCGTAGCCGCGCCGCCCGACCCGCGTTTCAGGGAACGTCACGTTCTGCAGCTTGTCGGGAGTCAGCCTGTTCGGATCCTCGAACCATGCTGTCGTCAAGGCTTGCTCCAGCCGGAATCCTCGATGGTATGTGATCGTGTGCTGCGGGGCCATCGAGACCGGGAACAGGTCCCCGACCTCGAGACGCTTGATGAACGGGTGCGGGGACAGCGGCGGCTCGTCACCCGGCACCGCGGCGCGGCCGAAGCTCCCCCGCGGCCCGGCAACGACCGAAGGTGCCACCTTTCGCCGCCGCCGCCGCCCACTCGCCCGATCATGGTCCCGACCTCCGGCAAGACATCCGTTCCCGGTGCTGGTGCCGCTCGCACTAGCAATTGCCCGACAAATACTGCTGCAAGTTGCATGACGGAGACATCGGTCAGGTGACGGATCTTTTACCTCAGCCGACGCCGTCGCTCCACAGACGGCGCCAGCGGCCGGGCCGCTTCACCTGCTCCAGGGCGCGCTGCCGGGCCGAGTTCTCCTGGGCGTCGTCCAGCCGGTCCAGGGTCACCGATCCGTACCGCCTGGTCAGCGCGGTCTTGATCAGGTGATCGGCCAGGGCCGGGTTCTTCGGGAAGGCCGGCCCGTGCATGTAGGTGCCGATCGCGTTCTTGTAGACGCAGCCCTCCCAGCCGTCCTCGGAGTTGTTCCCGGCGCCGGCCAGCACGCGGCCGAACGGCTGCGCCTCCCGGTCCAGGTACGTCCGCCCGCCGTGGTTCTCGAAGCCGACCAGGACCCGCGAGCCCCACCGCACGACCAGGTTGCCGACGGCGCGGGTGCTCCCGGCGCGGGTGATGGTGTCGAGCAGGGTTCCGGTCTGGTTCGCCCGGTGGATCGTGTGCGCCGGGAACACCCCGAGCCCGGGCAGGTCCTCGCCGCTGGCGGTCCGGTAGTAGTGGCCCCAGAGCTGGTAGCCGGCGCAGACGGCGAACGCCGTCACGCCGTCCTCGACGGCCTCGCGGATCGCGTCCCCCTTCACGTTGAGGAGATCCTCGAACACCAGCCGCTGATGGGTGTCCGCCCCGCCGCCGGTGAGCAGGAGATCCACCCGGTCCGGGTTCACGGCGTCGCCGACCTCGAGCTCATCGACCTCGACGTCGATGCCGCGCCATTCACAGCGGTTCACGATCGTCATCACGTTGCCGATGTCGCCGTACTGGCTCATGACGCTCGGGTACAGATAGCCGAGCACAAGTTTCATCGGGTCACGCTCCGGCGATCTGGACCTGGCGCCAGAACGGGGCCAGGTACCCCCGCTGCACCAGCTCACGGCGCAGGGTCCACAGGGCGGTGTACGAGGACAGCACGTACAAGGTCTCCCCTTCGGGGGTCTGCTCGACGGCCCGGAAGAACGTGCGGACCATGTCCTCCCCCAGCATCGGGACGACCGCCGATGGGTCCGGCCGGCTGCGGTAGTCGGCGCACACGCCGGCGTACTTCAGCCGCAGCGCCAGGTCCTTGGCCCGCTGCCCGGAGATCGCCAGGTAGGCGAGGCGGCCCCGGCACTGCTCGAACTCGACGTCCCAGATCCACGAGACGTCTCGGCCGTCGGGGCCGTTGTCGTTGAGCCCGAAGAGCAGGTGCCGCAGGCCGTCGTCGGAGAGCACCAGCCTGAGGCTCTCGTTGAACCCGGTCGGGTTCTTCACCAGCAGCAGGACGGCCTGCTTGGTTCCGATACTGACTTTTTCGAATCTTCCGAACGCACCGACGGTGTCCTCGGCCGCCTCCTGGATCAGATCTGGGTCCACACCCAGGCAGGACGCCGCTGTCGCCGCGGCCAGCGCGTTGCAGGCGTTGTACAGCCCGGGCAACGCCAGCCGGATCGTTCGTTCGCCGGACGGCGTGGACGCCTGGGTCTCGCTGCCCTCGAGCCCGTTCAGCTGCACCTTCCAGGCCGCGAACCGGGGGTCCGGGCGCCGCCACCCGCATTCCTTGCAGGCGTAGTGCCCCAGGTGGGCGTAGAAGCTCAGGTCGTACAGCAGGTCGTGGCTGCACTTGGGGCACCGCCGCGAATCGGCCGCGTGCTCCAGCGCCGGCCGGGCCCACTGCCGGTCCTCCAGGCCGAAGTGGACGACCTTGGCCTCGACCTCGTCGCCGAGGTGGGCCACCTGGGGGTCGTCGGCGTTCAGCACCACGGTGGTGGTGGCCGGCAGGCCGGACATGGCCCTCTCCCACAGCTTGGCCACGAAGTCGACCTCGAAGTAGCGGTCCAGCTGATCGCGGAACAGGTTGGTGATCACGACCAGCCGCGGGCTGAGCGTCTCGATCGCCGCGGGCAGCGCGCCCTCGTCGACCTCGAAGATCCCGATCGCCGAGGCGGGGACGTCGAGGACGCCGAGGCCGTTGGTGTGCACCAGGAGCGAGGTGGCCACCCCGGAGACCATGTTCGAGCCCTCGGGGTTGGTGATCACCTCCAGCCCGGCGGCCCGGGCCGCGGCGGCCAGGACCCGGGTCGTGGTGGTCTTGCCGTTGGTTCCGGTCACCAGCACGCAGCCGTTGGGCAGGCCCGCGGCCAGGCTCGCGACCAGGCCGGGGTCGATCCGCCCCGCCACGTAGCCGGGCAGCGTGGTCCCGCCGCCCCGGCCGAGGGCGCGCGACATGAAGCGGACCGTCTTGCCTGCGCCCGCCGCCGCGGCCCGGGCGGGCATGCGGGTCAGCCGGCCGACCTGGTCTCCGGCTCCCCTCGCGTCGCCGTTCACCGTGCCGTCTTTCACTGGGACTTTTGCGCGAACAGAGAGATCCAGTACGGCCGCGCGATCATCTCGATCACATCGCACTGGGTCTCGAACGGGAGCTTGCTGACGTGCTCGGCGAACTCCGGGCTGCTGGTGTGGTGGGTCACGTCCAGCGGTATCTCCTGGTCGTAGTAATCGGTCATCCGCAGCACCTCCATGTGCTGCTCGCCGAGCCACGACACCACGTCGGACAGGCGCAGGTGCTTCTCCCAGACGTGCAGGAACTCGTCCACGACCCAGCTGTCGTCGGACAGGTCGACGGGCGGGGCGGTGTAGTAGTTCTTGAAGTTGCGGTCGCCCTGGGCCCAGACCCGGGTCATCTCGATCCTGGCGTCGACGTCCATGGCGTCCGGGTCGGCGATCTTGCGCATCATCTCCCGCTGGATCCTGCGCTCCCAGTTGCCGTAGTAGCCGTAGACACCGAGGCGCAGGACGCCGCCGGGCTTGAGCGCGCGGCTCAGGACCGCGACGCCGTGCTTGGGGTCGGGCAGGTGATGCACGGTCCCCCAGGACAAGATGTAGTCGAACTCGTCCGCCTGCTCGAGGGCCATGATGTTCTGCTCGTAGGCGCGCGCGTTCGTGACGTTCTCGGCGTCCAGGGTCTTGTTGACCAGGCCGACGGACGTGGGCGAGAGGTCGTAGCCTATGAACTTGGCCTCGGGGAATTCCTTGGCGTAATCGAGCATCATCAGGCCGGTGCCGCACGCGATATCGCCGAATTGCGCGCCGGCCGGCATGACGCCCTGATCCCTGAGAAACTGGCGCACGTAGGCAGCATGGCGGCGGTAGCTGTTCTTCCGCTGGGGCGGCGGGAACGGGTGCCGCGCGTACATCTGCCGGACGGCACTGACGACCTCGGTGGAGGCGAAGTCATCGAGTTCAGGCAGCTCGTCGCCGGCCGTGCGCACATCTGTGGTCAAGGTGGTCCAACCCCTTCTTTCGACATGGGACCCCGACGGGCGACCGGTCGCGGGCGCGCGAAAATAACCCTCCTGCGCGTGATGTGCGCCCCCTGCGCCGCCTGCTGAACGGCACCCGTTCGTCGCGTTTTGGTAACGCGGAAATCCCCCCGTGGCCGGCCACATCGGGCCGGCAGAACAATCGCTCTCGTTCCCCCTATGCCGTCCGTAAAACCTCATCCGGACACCGGAGGACGAACCCTTGTCGGGAAGCCGCCGATGGCCGATTCAGCCGGGATTCAGCTCGGATTCAGACCGCCGGCGCGGCCTTTGCGGACGACGCGAACGCGACCTCGACCCACAGCCCGCCGCCGGGGCGCGGCCGGGCGGTGATGTCGGCGCCGTGCGCCTCGGCGATGGCCGCGACGATGGACAGGCCCAGGCCGAAGCCGTCGCCGCCGGTGCGATCGGCGGCCAGCGTCCGGAACGGCTGGAACAGCCGTTCCACCTGGTCCGCCGGAATGGCGGTCCCGGTATTGACGACCCACAGCACGGCCCGGCCGTTCTCCGCCGCGGTGGTGACCTCGACGCGGCCGCCCGCCACGTTGTGCCGCAGGGCGTTGTCGACCAGGTTCGCGGCCATTTGCCCGGCCAGGCCGGGGCTGCCCGTGACCGGCGCCGGGCCGAGCGCCACCTCAACGGTCAGCTGCCGGTCCTCGGCCTCGGCCTGACGGGCCGACAGGACCCGGCCGGTCACGGCGGCCAGGTCGAAGCGCTCCCGGGTGTCCAGGCCGGCCTGGCCCCGGGCGAGCGTGAGCAGGCCGTCGATGAGCCGGCTCTGCTCCGAGCCCGAGGCCAGGACCCGCTCGTGGGCGGCCCGCAGCGACGCGTTGCTGGCGTCCGGGTCGGCCAGGGCGACCTGGCTGATGACCCGCTGCCGGGCCAGCGGCGTGCGCAGCTCGTGCGCGGCGTTGGCGATGAACTGGCGCTGGCCGCGGAAGGACGTCTCCAGCCGCGCGAGCAGCCCGTCGATGGTGTCCGCCAGCTCCTTGAGCTCATCGTCGGGGCCGTCCATCGCCAGGCGCTGGCCGAGGCTGGCGGCGGAGATCTCCCTGGCCGCCGAGGTGATCGCGCGCAGCGGGCTCAGCGCCCGCCCGGCGATGAACCAGCCCAGCGCGACCGACAGCACGGTCATGATGGCCAGCGCCAGCCCGAAGCGCGTGAGCAGGGCGTGCAGCGTCGCGGAATGCGCCTGGACCTGCATGGCCTGAACCTGAGCGGCGGGGATGACGTGACAGCCGAAGCCCGCCGCGCCGCACAGGGCCAGCGGGCCCGCATCGCCGCCCAGGGCCTGCACCAGCAGCCCGTAGGTGATGGCCAGCAGTGCGGCCCCGGAGACCAGGAACAGCGAGCTGTACCAGAGGGTGAGCCGCAGCCGGACGGTGCGCCGCGGCCGGATCATAGGTGCGTTCCGATCCGGTACCCGGACCCATGCACCGTGTCGATCAGCGGCGGGTCGCCGAGCTTGGCCCGCAGGCGGCTCACCGTGATCTTCACCGTGGCGGTGAACGGGTCCGCGTTCTCATCCCAGACCCGCTCGAGCAGTTCCTCCGCCGACACGGCGCGGCCCCTGGCGGCCAGCAGCACCTCCAGCACCCCGAACTCCTTCGGGGCCAGGTCCAGCGGGAGGCCGGACCGGTATGCCGTCCGCCGCGCGGAATCCACCATCAGGTCACCGCGGCGCAGTTGCGGCGGCACGGCCGGCTGGGCCCGCCGGAACAGCGCGCCGATCCTGGCCACCAGCACCGGGAAGTCGAACGGCTTGGCCAGGTAGTCGTCGGCGCCGAGGCCCAGCCCGTGCACCAGGTCCTCGGTCGCCGCCGCGGCGGTGAGCATCAGCACCCGGCCGCGGCATTCCCCGGCGATCAGGCGGCGGCACACCTCGTCGCCGTGCAGGCCGGGCAGGTCCCGGTCCAAGACGATCACGTCGTAGTCGTTGATCAGGGCCCGCTCCAGGCCGGCCGCGCCGTCGAAGGCGACGTCGGCGGCCATCCTGGCGTGACGCAGCCCGGCCGCGATCGCCTCGGCCATCTCCCGGTCGTCCTCGACCACCAGCACCCGCATCGGCGGCTCCATTCGCTCCGCGCCCGCGCTGACCCGCCCGCGCACGCCTTTGCCCACTCCAGGATGCCTCGCCACAGGTTTCGGCTCAGTATCGAAGCGCGCGGACTGGCGACGCGACGGGCCTGAGCGGCGGCGCATCCGGGGGCGGCGGTCTAGGTGTGTCCAGGCCAAGGCGGCATGCTTGGTCCCAGAACGCGCTAACGGGCGGCGCGGGCCGACAGGAGGAACCACATGACCGACTGGGACGTCGTGCTGCGCGGGGGCCGCGTGATCGACCCCGAATCCGGGCTCGACGCGATGCGGGACGTCGCCGTCGCCGGCGGGCGGGTCGCAGAGGTCGGGGCCGGGCTCTCCGCCGGGCGCGCCGACCTCGACGTGACCGGCCTGGTGGTCACGGCCGGGTTCATCGACCTGCACAGCCACGCCAACAGCGTCGCCGGGCTGCGGTTGCAGGCGCTCGACGGCGTCACCACCGCGCTAGAACTCGAGGCCGGCGTGGCCCCGGTCGATTCCGCCTACCGCGGAGCCGCCGCCCAGGGCCGGCCGGTCAACTTCGGGTTCGCGACCTCGTGGGCGCTGGCCCGGATGGAGGCGGTGGCCGGAATCCCGCTCGACGGCAGGCTGACCACGTTCCTGGACAACATCTCGCGCCCGGCCTGGCAGCGCGTCGCGACACCCATGGAGATCAACGCCATGCTGGCGCGGCTGTCGGCCGACCTGGCCGACGGGGCGCTGGGCATCGGCGTGCTCGCCGGTTACTGCCCGGCCGCCGATCCGTCCGAGTACCTGCAGGTCGCCGCGCTGGCCGCGGAGGCCGGCGTGCCCACGTTCACGCACTCGCGGGACCTGATCGAACTGGTTCCGCACACGCTCATCGACGGCGCCGAGGAGATCGTCCGGGCCGCCGCCGAGACCGGCGCCCACATGCACTACTGCCATATCAACAGCACCTCGCAGCGGCACATCGACCGGGTGCTCGACCTGGTCGCCCGGGCCCAGGCGGCGGGCTCACGGGTCAGCACCGAGGCGTACCCGTACGGATCGGGCATGACCGGTATCGGCGCCGCGTTCCTCGCGCCGGAACGTCTCGGCGAGCGCGGCCTGACGCCGTCGTCGCTCACCTACGCGCCGACCGGCGAGCGCGTGGCCAGCGAGGCGCGGCTGCGTGAGCTGCGGCGGGCCGACCCGGGCGGGCTGGCCATCATTCAGCTGCTGGACGAGGACGACCCGGCCGACCGGGAGTTCCTGATGCGGTCGCTGACCTTCCCCGGATCGGTCGTGGCCAGCGACGCCATGCCGCTGACCTGGCCGGGTCAAGAGCCGGACCCGCTGGCCTGGCCGCTGCCGGACACGGCGATCACGCATCCCCGTATCGCCGGGACGTTCTCCCGGGCGCTGCGCCTGCTCACCCGCGACGGCGGCGGGCTCGGCCTGGCCGAGACTCTGGCCAAGTGCAGCCTGCTCCCGGCCCGGGTGCTGCAGGACCGGGTGCCGGCCATGCGCCGCAAGGGGCGGCTGCAGGCCGGGAGCGACGCCGACATCGTGGTGTTCGATCCGGACACGGTCAGCGACCGGGCCAGCTACGCCAGCAGCACCCGCCCGGCGGCCGGGATCCGGCACGTCCTGGTCAACGGAACGCCCGTGGTGCGGGACGGCGAGATCGTGGCCGACGCCCTGCCCGGCCGCCCGGTCCGCGCCGAGGCCGACTGACCAGGCCCGCCGACCACGATCACCCGCCCGCTAGCCTGGCCAGCCGGCTGGCGACGGGAAGGGGGGCGCGGTATGCGGGCGGTGATCCTCCGCACGTTCGGCGGGCCGGAGGAACTGCGACTGGGCACGGCCGAGGACCCCGAGCCGGTGGCCGGCTGACGGACGGCCATTGACTGCGATACTGATCCGATGTCGCACCCAGAACCGGCTATCCCGATGACCACCACCGACTCTCTTCCGCCCGCGCTGCAGGGGGGCCGCGAGATAACCCGCGCGACCATTCTGACCAGCCGCGGGCACCATAATCCGGGGTCGGCCCGGGACGCCCTGGCCGAGTGGGCACAGAAGTGCAACTACGACGCGGTGGTCGGCGTCCGGCTGGTGCCCACGGCGGAGATCGTCAATCCGGCCGAGGTGCTGACCGAGGTCAAATGGGCGGCCTACGGAACCGCCATCGGCTGGTGACCGCCCGGCCGCAACAAACGCCGTTACACCGTCCAGTCCAGCTGCGGCTCGGGAATGGCTAGCCGCCGCCCGTACGCCTGAGCCTCGGCCCGGCCCTCCCCGTCTCCCCGCGGATAGCGGAAGATCTTGCCCGGGTAGACCACGAAGGCCTGCGCCGGAGACTGGAAGTTCACGTACCAGCCTGGCTCGTCGAGGGCGCCGGCGAAGGCCCGGGCCAGGTCGTCCGCCGCGGCCTCGTCGGCCTCGAACTCGAAAACGGTCCAGACGTCCGGCTGCTCGGGCGTGGTGCCGCCGGCCCGGTATCTGCTGATCTTGGTGACGGTCAGGCTCAGGTGCTCCAGGTTCGTGCCGACGCGGAGGCTCTCCGCCATCAGCGTGCCCTCGATCATGAAGATCTCCTCCCCGGGGCTCAACCCTAAGGCCGATCTACCCACTCACCGGCGAGGAGCGATCGGCTGGCGGAACTGGTGAGGTTGGTGTGACAGACGGGTCGAGCCAGGCGATCCGCCGATGCGCCGAGCCCGTATGCCCGGATCGTGGATGTACCGATAGGCGGGTTCCAGCACGCCTTTTCGTTCATCGATCATGAAAGCGGTGCACCTGGCCCGTGTCCGACGCGTGGCCGGTGGTACTTGTGGTGTCTCTACCGTGAGATGGTGCGCGACGGGCAGGTGAGCTTGTGAGGGACGAGCAGGAGGAGCCGAACCGGGTCCTCGGTTTCCCGGTGGGACCGCGGCGGCCCCCGAGGCCACCCAGGCCGGCCAAACCGCAAGCGCCGCCGACGCCGGAGCGGCAGGACACCACGCAGCCGCCGCGACCGGCGCACCCCGCCGCCCGCCACGACGACGAGGAACCGCAGCGAGTACTCGGCTTCCCCGTCGACCTCTTCCAGCGGGTCAATCTCGGCCGGCTGCGTTCTCTGGCCCGGGCCGTGGCCGGGAGACGCCGGTGACCGGGCACCCGCCGGATCCCGGCGTCGGCTGAGGCGGCCAGGGGCCCGATCGTCTAGGGTGCTGGTCATGATCAACATCTGTTTCGCGGGCATCACCGGGTGGACGGCGCCGCCGATCGCGGACGCGATCGAGGCCGCGGGCGACCTGGCCCTCACCGCCGGCGTGTCACGGTCGGCGGCGGGTCAGGGCCTGGGCGAGGTGACCGGCCTGGACAACGACGGATGGGTATACGCCACGGTCGCCGAGGCGATCGCGGCCGCGCCGGTCGACGTGCTCGTGGACTACACCAGCGCCGCGGCGGTCCGCGACAACGTGCGGGCCGCGGTCGAGGCCGGGCGGCACGCGGTGATCGGGTCGAGCGGGCTTACCGAGGCCGACTACCGGGATCTCGATGGCCTGGCCCGCGACCGGGGCGTGGGCGTGATCGCGGCCGGCAATTTCTCGGTCATGGCCGCGATCCTGCGCCGGGCCGCCACCATGGCCGCGCAGCACCTGGAGCACTGGGAGATCGTGGACTACGGCAGCGACACCAAGCCCGACGTGCCCAGCGGCACCTCCCGCGAGCTGGCCGAGACGCTGGGCGGGGTGCGCCGGCCCCGGCCCGCGGTGACCCCGCCCGACCTGCACGGGCCCGCCGAGGCCCGCGGCACCGAGGTGGCGGGCACCAGGATCCATTCGGTCCGGCTGCCCAGCTTCGTGGTCACGACCGAGATCGTGTTCGGCGGGCCGGGCGAGCGGCTGATCATGCGCCACGACCCGGGCCTGACCCCCGATCCGTACGTGGCCGGCACCCTGCTGGCCATCCGCAACGTGGCCGCGGTCCCCGGCGTCCGCCGGGGCCTGGATTCACTCCTGTTCGCGTAACGGCGCTAACGGCGGCCGTCGACCGTTTCCTGGCGGCATGCCCGCCGGGGCTCGACATACCACTCGCGCCCGAACAGGAGCGCGAAGACCGGCAGCGGCAGGGCCAGCATGACCCGCGCCAGCCGGGCCGCCCGGCTCCTGGAATTCGTGAACGACCGGTGCTCCGCGATGGCCGAGCGCTTCTGTCCCGCGTAGCGGCGCACGTCGAAGCGATGCGTGATCGCGGCCCGGGGGCTGAACGACCCGCGGCTCTCCCGCGGGCCGTAGCGGACCACCAGCCGCATCAGGCGCAGCGGGCCCACCACCGCCGAGACCAGCTCCCTGGGCATTGTCGCCTCGAGGACCCGGATGCCGGTCATCTCCGCCGCCCGCGCCCCGACCTGGTGCACCTTGACGTGGTCGCGGTGGCCGTAGCCGCCGCGCGGGTCGTAGCTGATCAGCAGGTCGGCCTGCTCTTCCCGGATCAGGCCGGCCAGCCGCCCGGCCGCCTCGTCGACGTCGGCGCGGACGAACCGCACCAGGCCGGGAGGGTCGGGGAAGAGGATGGCTCCGTGCCCGCTGTCGGCATAGCCCAGGTGCACGACCCGCGCGGCGCCGAGCACGGACGCGCTGGCCTCCAGCTCCTCCAGCCGGGTCCGTTCGCCCGGGGCGGCGGCGGTCCGCCCGACGACGCCGTCCGTGGCCACGACGATGACCACCTGATGGCCCTCGGCCGCCAGGCGAGCGAGCGTGCCTCCGGTCAGCAGCGCCTCGTCGTCCGGGTGGGCATGAAAAGCCACGACTGTCGCCATGCCGACCAGCCTGACACGGCCCTCGCACTCCCGGAGCCACACTGAGCGTTATGACCGCATACCGCCCGCGTCACCCGGTGCATGGCCGCCGGCCCGGGCTGACCGCGCAGCGCGGCCGGCCTGCAAGGCGATGAGGCCGGCGTCGGTCGGGCGGAAGCCGCAGCGGCCGACGTAGAACGGCCGCAGCTGCGCCTCGAAGTCGACGTGCAGCCACTCGCAGCCGGCCGCCCGGGCCTGCCGGACGGCCTCGGCGACCAGACCCGTGCCCACCCCGCGGTGCCTGGCCCGGCGGGCCACGATCGTGTCCAGGATGAACGCGTGCCCGGCACCATCCCAGGCCACGTTGACGAACCCGGGCAGCTGCCCGCCGTCGCGGGCGCAGACCCAGCCCAGGCTGTGCCGCTCCAGCTGCGCCCGCCAGTCGTCGTCGCCGGGCTGGTGGCCGAAGGCCTCCGCGTGCAGCGCATTGACCTCGGCATTGGTGAAATCCCCGCGCCATTCGTAGGTGATCACTCGGTCCGGTCTCCTTGTGGTTCGCCCGGGCATGGGAGCTTTGGCCGTACAGTGATCTGCGTGACCGGAACCTGGCAAGTGGACCCCTCTGGCCCGCTACGCGGTGATATCCGAGTCCGTGGATCGAAGAACGCGGTCACCAAGCACATGGTGGCGGCGATGCTCGGCGACGCGCCGAGCACGATCCGCAACGTGCCCGAGGTCGGCGACACCGACATCACGGCCGCGATGCTCGAATCCATCGGCTACCACGTCGTCCGCTCCGATGCCGAGATCACGATCGTGGCCGGCGACGGGGTCGAGCCGCACGTCCCCGAGGCGTTCACCGGGCTGAACCGGATTCCCATCCTCATGCTGGGCCCGCTGCTGTACCAGACCGGCGAGGCGCACGTGCCGCTGGTCGGCGGCGACCCGATCGGGCAGCGCCCGGTCGACTTCCACGTCGCGGCGCTGCGGGCGCTGGGCGCCGAGGTGGAGGTCGGCCCGAGCGGGATCACGGCGAAGGCGACCCGGCTGCACGGCGCGCGCATCGACCTGCCCTACCCGAGCGTGGGCGCGACCGAGACCGTGCTGCTGTCGGCGGTGCTGGCCGAGGGAAAGACCGTGCTGCGCGGCGCCGCCACCGAGCCGGAGGTGGTCGAGCTCGCGCTGTTCCTGCAGCGGATGGGCGCGCACATCGAGCTGAGCCCGGATCGCCGGATCGTGATCGAGGGCGTGTCGCGGCTGCGCGGGGCATCCACGCGGCTGGCGGGCGACCGGCTCGAGGCGTTCTCGTACCTGGTCGCCGGGCTGATCACCGGGGGCGAGGTCCGGGTCCACGGCTGCCCGCAGGACCGGCTGGTCACCGCGATCACGACGCTGGCCAAGATGGGGGCCAGATTCGACATCACCGATGAGTGGATCACCGCGTCGGCGCCCGCCGGCCTGCGGTCCGCCGCGGTGCACACCGACACCCATCCCGGGTTCATGACCGACTGGCAGCAGCCGCTGATGGTGCTGTTCACCCAGGCCGACGGGATGTCGGTGCTGCACGAGACCGTGTTCGAGAACCGGCTGGTGTACGTGCCGGCCCTGCAGCGGATGGGCTGCGAGATCGAGGTATTCGCGGCCTGCCTGGGCGGGCCCGCGTGCCGCTTCCACGACACCAACGCAGTGCATTCGGCCGTGATCAGGGGCGTGTCCAAGCTGCGCGGCGCGGACGTGACCCTGCCCGACGTGCGGGCCGGGTTCTCGGCCGTGCTGGCCGCGGCCGTCGCGGATCAGCCGTCGACGCTGCGCGGCATCCACCACATCGAGCGCGGCTACCACCGGCCGTTCGAGCAGTTCGCCTCGCTGGGCCTGACCCTGCACCGCACCTGACGGCACGGCACCTGACCGCACCGCGCCCGTCGCTCACAGCAACGACAGCTCGGCGGTCACCGCGTCGATCCGGTCGTCCTCCGCTGGCCCGATCGCGCAGCACGTGGGCGTGCCCGCGGGCACCTGCGTGCGGCCCGCGTCCCGCACGATCTCGGTCGTCAGCCCGCGGGCCGCGGCCTGCCCGGCTAGGTCCAGCAACTCCTCGCCGGCGGCCACCTTGAGCACGACCTTGGGCTGGCCGTCGGCGAGCCAGGCGGCCAGGTCGGCCTCGCCGCTGGCCAGCACCGCCGCGACGGCCGCGTGGGCGACCTGCGCGGCGATCTTACCGCGGCCCATGCCGAGATCGGTGCGGACGATCAGCGCCAGCTTCATCAGGATCCCGGCAAGACCGCCCGCAGCAGGATGGCGGTGCCGATCGCGGCGACCGCGTACACCGCGGCGGCGATCCCGTCGCCCGCCAGGGCCAGGGCCGCGGTGGCGACAATGAAGATCACGAGCTCGGCGCCGAGCCGCCACGGCTCGCCCAGCCGGTGCTTCGCCCTGGGCGCCAGGGCCAGGCCCCACACCACGGCGACGAGCACCGGTCCGAGCACGGCGAGCACGATGCGCCAGCCCAGGGCTATGCCGGCGCCGGCCGCGGCCCACGCGAGCACCGCCAGGGTGGCGAGCTCGGTCGCGAACCTCAGCGTGAGCAGCAGGGACGACCAGCCCCCGGACATCGTCGGCCCGGGGCTTGAGCTGTTCTCGTCGGCGGTCACCCCGCCACCGTAACTCATTCCGAGGCGCAGCTGATAGCCATTAAGATTGCAGGCTGGTAACGACCACGGGTTGACCCGCGGGAGCTCAGGCTGGGCCGGGAATCGGCTAAGAATGACGAGCCTGGAAGTGCCCGAGGATCTCGCGCGCGTAGAAGGGTTCCCAGGACTCGTCCGGCGACTCGGCGGTGTAGCGCTTGTCCAGGCCCACCAGCACGTAGACCAGCTCGCTGCGGACCGGCTTGACGCCCAGCAGGCCCGGCAGCTCGGAGCACTCGCTCAGCCACCAGGCGTACCAGGACGCCCAGTCATCGTCGGCTCCGTCGACAATGCGGAACACCCGATGGTGGGTCTCGCTGACCTCGTGCAGCAGGCTGCTGACCTGCTCCATCGCGGATGCCATCGCGCTCCTCCCCCGGTCCGGCGGCGTCGTCCCAGTGCGCCAGGGCCCGACGGTAGCAGCCCGGCTGGAGCTAGGCTGCGGGAATGGCACCGACGCCGGACGACATGATGACCGCGGTGACCGAGTCCCTGGCCGCTCGCACCGGGCGCTCACTGGACGAGTGGCTGACGGTGGTCCGCGGCTCGGGAATCGACCCGCTCGACCAGGGAGCGGTGCGCAAATGGCTGAAGGCCGAGCACGGCGTGCCGCAGAACAGCCAGTGGGCGATAGCCGACGCCGCGGCCCGGGAGGCCGGGTGGACCAGGCCGACCGCAGCGCAGTACACCGACGGCCAGTACTCCGGCCCCAAGGCGGCGCTGCGCCCGATCTACGACGCCGTCGCCGCGGCCATCGCGACCTTCGGCGACGACGTGACGGTCGAGGGCCGCAGCACCTACACGCCGTTCGTGCGCGGCAGGCAGTTCGCGGCGGTCGCCGCCGCGACCCGGGACCGGATCGACGTGGGCCTGCGCTTCGCCGACCCGCCGCACTCCGACCGCCTGCATGAGGCCAGCGCGCCGGGACAGGCCACGCACAAGCTCTCGCTGCGCAACGTCCGGGACGTTGACGACGAGGTGCTGCGCCTGCTGCGCCTGGCCTACGAGCAGAACGCGTAGAAGCAACGCGCAGAAGGAGAGTCATGACCTCCCCAGCCACGCCCCCGCCCGGCACCGGCACCGGCACCGGCACCGACACCCCGGACCTCGCCGACGTGCTCGCGGCGCGCCAGCGCATCGCGCCGTACCTGCGGCCCACTCCGCTGTACGCGTATCCGGCGCTCGACGCGCTGGCCGGAGCACGGCTGCACGTCAAGCACGAGAACCACCAGCCGGTCGGGGCGTTCAAGGTCCGCGGGGGCGTGAACCTGATCAGCCAGCTCGGCCCGGACGAGCGGAGCGGGGGCGTCGTCAGCGCCTCGACCGGCAACCACGGCCAGTCGGTCGCGTACGCGGCCAGCCTGTTCGACACCCACGCGGTCGTGTGCGTGCCCGAGCAGGCCAACCCGGTCAAGGTGGAGTCGATGCGCGCGCTCGGCGCCGAGGTCGTCTTCCACGGCACCGACTTCGACGAGGCGCGCGAGCACTGCGAGAAGCTGGCCGCCGACCACGGCTACCGGTACATCCATTCGGCGAACGAGCCGGCCCTCATCGCGGGCGTCGGGACGTACACGCTGGAGATCCTCGAGGAGCGGCCGGACACCGACGCGATCGTGGTCCCGGTCGGCGGCGGCAGCGGCGCGTGCGGCACGTGCATCACGGCCAAGGCGGTACGACCGTCGATCGAGGTCATCGGCGTGCAGGCCGAGGCGGCCCCGGCCGCCTACCGCTCGTGGCGGGCCCGCGAGCTGGTCACCGACGCGACCAGCACCCAGGCCGAGGGCCTGGCCACCCGGACGGCGTTCGAGCTGACGCAGCGGATCTTGTGGGAGCTGCTCGACGACTTCGTCCTGGTCTCCGAGGACGCGCTGACGAACGCGACCCGGGTGATGATCGAGAAGACGCGCAACCTCGTGGAGCCGGCCGGAGCGGCCGCGCTGGCCGCGGTCCTCGCCGACCCGGCCCGGTTCGCGGGCCGCAACGTGACGATCGTCTGCAGCGGCGGCAACATCAGCCCGGCGCAGCTCGCGGCCCTCTGGCCGTAAGGTGACCCGGGTGACGCTGACCGTTGACTTCGCGGCCGTCCCGGAAGACCAGCGTGCGGCCGAGGTCGACCGGCTGTGCGACGCCATGGAAGCGGCCGGCCGGGCCGGCCGCTATCCGCGGCTTACGGTCGAGCGGCCGTGGTCGGCGCACAACCCGGTGCTGGAGGGTGAGTTCGCCAGTCCCCGCGCGATCCGCTGGTACCTGGAGCGCGAACTCGGCCGCCTCGCCGCCCGGGGGGCCCGGGTCTCGGTCTGCGCCGGCCGCGAGGCGCTCGACCTGCACGACCCGAGCCTCGGCCCGGCCGTGGACGAGACCAGCTGGGATCTGCGGCGCAAGAAGCTGTTCCTGTTCGGCCCGGAGCGCATGGCCCTGTCGATCGACCGGCTGCAGCATTACACCGGGACATCGGCCGAGTCCTTCCAGCGGTACGTGCTGCTGACCAACTACTCCTGGCACGTCGAGGAGTTCCGCGCCGCCCTGCCCGACGCGATCGGCCCGGACGCCGACGGCCGCCAGATGCCCGCCTGGCACCACATGCTCCCGGGCCGGGCCGGGGTGACCATGGTCAACATCGGGGTCGGCCCGTCCAACGCCAAGACCATCACCGATCACCTGGCCGTGCTGCGGCCCGACCTGGTGATGATGATCGGGCACTGCGCCGGCCTGCGCAACCACCAGGACGTCGGCGACCTGGTGCTGGCCAACGGCTACATGCGCGACGACCGGATCCTCGACGACATGCTGCCGCTGTCGGTCCCCGTGGTCTCCAACCACACGCTGAACACGCTGCTGCTGGACGAGCTCGACGCCCGCGGCCTGCGCAGCCGGATGGGCGTGGTCTTCACCACCGGCAACCGGAACTGGGAGCTGAACCTGGCCCACGTCGAGGACCGGCTGCGGCTCTCCCGGGCCCTGGCCGTGGACATGGAATCGGCGACCGTGGCCGCGAACGGGTTCCGGTACCGGATCCCGGTCGCCACCCTGCTCGCGGTGAGCGACAAGCCGCTGCACGCCCGGCCCAAGCTCAGCACCGATGCCCAGACCTTCTACACCGCCAGCCGCCGCGAGCACGTCGAGATCGCCGTCAGCGTGGCCGGGAAGGTGCGCGAGCTCTACCCCGGCGGGCTGCCCGCCGCCGACCTGCGCTCGGCCGACGAGCCCCTGCTCGGCATGGCCGAGCAGGACGAGGACCAGCGCGGAGCCCGCGGATGACCGGCGAGCAGGTGGCGGACTGGATCGCGGCGTACGAGCGCGCCTGGCGGACGGCCGGCACCGCGACGCTCGGTCAGCTCTTCACCGAAGACGCGACCTACCAGCCGGGCCCCTACGACGAACCCGTCGCCGGGCTGCCCGCCATCCGCCGCATGTGGGAGGCCGAGCGCGAGGGCGCGGACGAGGTGTTCCGGATGACCAGCGAGGTGGTCGCGGTCGATGGCGCAACGGCCGTCGCCCGGCTGCAGGTCTGGTACGGCGATCCGGTCAGCCAGGAATGGAGCGACCTGTGGCTGATGCGGTTCGGCGCGGACGGGCGGTGCGCCGCGTTCGAGGAGTGGCCGATCGCGCCGCCGCCCCCCGAGGCCTCGTGACCTGGCCGGCGACCTAGCCGGCCTGCAGGCCGAGCAGGAACGTGATCAGGCCGGTGAAGTAGGTCTTCTGGTCGTCGTACATGGCCAGGTGGCTGCCGTCCGGACAGTACAGGTAGCGGCCGGCGGGCAGGCGGCCGGCCATCATCTCCATGTGCGCCGGGTCCATGGTGTCGTGCTCGGCCCCGATGACCAGCGCGGGCACCCGGATCGAGGCCAGCTCCTCGGTACGGTCCCAGTGCGCCAGCTTGGCGTCGGCGCTGATGCCCAGCTCGCTCGGGCCCTGCATGGACACGTAGATCGCCGGGTTGATGTGGGCGAAGCCGCGCTGCACCGGATCGGGCCAGTCGGCCACCGGCATCCGGAGCACGTGGTGGATGTAGTGCTGCTCGTGCAGCAACTCCAGGTAGCGGGGGTTCTCGATGTCGCCGCTCGCCTCCATCGCCTTGATCTCCGCCAGCGCCGCCTGGTCCATCTTCGGCATCAGCACCTGCTCGGCGTAGGCGTTGTAGGCGGGCACGCTGGCCATCATGTTGGAGATCACCATGCCGCGCAGGTGCTGCTGGTAGCGCAGCGCGTACTCGATGGCCAGGATGCCGCCCCACGACTGCCCGTACAACACGAAGTTGCTCGCGTCCAGGCCGAGCGCCTGCCGGACCTGCTCGACCTCGTCGGCGAACCGGTCCACCTCCCACAGCGACGGCTCGTCCGGCTGGTCGCTGAACCCCGAGCCGAGCTGGTCGTAGTAGTAGTACTCGATCCCGGCCGCGGGCAGGTAGGTGTCGCACGCCTCCAGGTACTCGTGGGTCGCGCCCGGCCCCCCGTGCAGCAGCAGCAACCGCAGCCGCGGGTTGTTGCCGACGCGCTTCACCCACACCGTGAAGTCGCCCTTGGGCGTGCCGATGGCGATCCGCCGCGCGCCGCCGCTCAGCGCATCGTCCCGTTGTGACGAGTCCAGATAGCTGACGTCCGATGACACCCTGACCACCCCTTTTCACCCCGGACGCCCGCCCAGGGTGGGCAACAGACTAGCGACGGCCGGTTCGGTACGCTCCGCGGCATGAGGAACGTGCGGGTGAGCCTGGAGACCGGCCGGCGCTGGGTCTTCGCGACCGCGCTCGACTGGCCCGGCTGGTGCCGGCGAGGGCGCGGCGAGCAGGCCGCCGTCGACACTCTCATTGAATACGGCGTACGTTACGCCCGGGTCGCCGGTGCATCGTTCAGCCCCGGCGACATCGAGGTCGTGGGGCACGTGCCGGGCAACTCGATCACCGACTTCGGTGCGCCGGACCGGCCAGGGCCGTGGGACGAGGAGCCACTCGGGCCGGCCGAGGCCGACCGCCTGACCGGGCTGCTCGAGGCGGGCTGGCGCTATCTGGACTCGGTCCTGGCGGGCGCGCCCGAAACCCTGGTCAAGGGGCCGCGCGGCGGCGGCCGGGACCGGGACGCGATCGCCGCCCACGTCCGCGGGGCCGAGCGGACCCTGTCCTGCGCCAGGGCCGGGGCCCGGGTGCCGCCGCGCACGCCGTGGGACGAGCAGCGCGCCGTCCTGGCCGCGGCCCTGCGGTCCGGCGCGCCCGGCGGCACGTGGCCGGCCAGGTACGTCATCCGGCGCAGCGCCTGGCACGTGCTGGACCACGCCTGGGAGATCGAGGACCGCGTCCCGGCCGGGGACTAGGCCCAGGACTAGGCCAGATATCGCTCGATGACCGGCGCCACCAGCGCCACGATCTCGTCCGGACTGGCCCTGGCGACCGGTTCCACCCGGACCACGTGCCGGAGCATCGCGATGCCCACCAATTGCGCCGCGACCAGGGAGGCACGCAGCGGGGCGTTAGGAAAACTACTGAACGCGGCGATGCCGCTCAGCAATTCCGTGGTCAGGAACTCCCGGAGCATCGTCGCGGCCTTTTCGTTGGAGACCGCGGACCGGATCAGGGCCAGGATCGCGTTGCGGCTCTGGTCGCTGTCGACGATGTGCAGGTAGCCGCGGACGAGAGCCTCGATCGTCTCCGGCAGGGACGCCCCGTCCATCCCGGCGAGCAGCTCGGAGACCCGGATCGGCAGGCCGGTGGCCTCGGTGAACAGGCCCTCCTTGGTCCCGAAGTAATGGATCAGCAGCGCCGGGTCGACCTGCGCCTCGGCGGCGATGCCGCGCAGCGAGGTCGCGTCGTAGCCGTGGGTCGCGAACCTCCGGCGGGCGACGGCGACGATCGCGTCGCGGGTGTCCGGGGTCCCCGGCCTGCGGCCAGTGCGCGTCATGCCGTCCCGCTCACGATGGCGACGAAGGCCTCCTCCAGGTTGGCCGGGACCTCACGGACCGCCGCGTCGAGCCCGCCCGCGGCCAGCGCGTCGCCGACCGCGGCCGCCGGACCCGGCACCCGCAGCACCCGCTGGCCGTGCAACTGGACGCCGAAGCCCGCGGCGTCGAGCAGCGCGAACGCCCGGCTCCAGTCCGCGCAGCGCACCTCGGTCACCGTGGCGCCGCCGATGATCCCGGCCGTGGTGCCGCTGGCCACGACCCGGCCGCCGGCCATCACGACCAGGCGGTCGCACTCCTGCGCCTCCTCCATGCCGTGGGTTGTGACCAGCACCCCGGCGCCGCCGTCGGCGGCCCCCCGGATCTGCTCCCACAGCCGCGCCGCGCCCAGCGGGCCGACGCCGGACGTCGGCTCGTCGAGCACCAGCAGCTCGGGCCGGTGCGAGAGGGCGATGGCGAACGCGACCCGCCGCTGGATCCCGAGCGGGAGGTCGCCGACCAGCTCACCGCGCCAGGCCTCGATGCCGTCGGGTGGCGCGGCCCGGGCGCTGCCGAACGCCGCCGCGGTGAAGCTCCAGTTCTCGGCCACGGTCAGATCACCGTACAGGCCCAGCGTCTGCGGGACGTAGCCGACGCGCCTGCGGGTGGCGGCCGACGGCGCGGCCCCGAACAGCGCCACGACGCCGGAGCTCGGCCGCAGCAGCCCGAGCAGCAGCCGGATGAGGGTGGTCTTGCCCGCGCCGTTCGCCCCGAGCAGCCCGACCACCTCGCCCGGCCCGACGGCCAGGTCGGCCGCGTGCACCGCGGTGAACGAGCCGAAACGCATGGTGACCGCGCGGGCCTGCGCCTGGACGTCCACTTACCGCTCCTCGCCGGCCAGCGCGGCGACCACCACCGCGTCCTCGAAGTCGGGCTCGGTCCTGGTGACCCCGTCGGGGAGCTGGCCGCCGGGCGCCCAGACCCGCCAGTCCGCGCCGCGCCGCCAGGACCGCGGCGCGGGGCGGGCGCTCGCCCGCGCCGAGCCGACGGCGCCGGGGACGGCGCGCAGGATGGCGTCGGGCGAGCCGGCGGCCAGGACCCGCCCGGCCTCGAGCAGGACCACCCAGGACGCCCGGGCCGCCTCGTTCACGTAGGTGGTGGCGACCGCGACCGCCGTGCCCCCCGCCGCGGCGCCGGAGATCAGCCGCCACAGCTCGGCCCGGCTGACCGGGTCGACGCCGGTGGTCGGCTCGTCGAGGACCAGCAGTTGCGGCGAGTGCAACAGGGCCAGGCCCACGGCCAGCTTGCGCTGCATGCCGCCGGACAGCTGCCCGCCGAGGCGATCGCGCGCGCCGGCCAGCCCGGTGCGCCCGAGGATCTCGGCCTCCCGCGGCCCGCGTTCCGCGGCCGGCAGCCGGTAGGCGCGGGCGCGGAAGCCGAGGTTCTCGGCCGCGGTCAGGTCGGCGTACAGCCCGGCGGTGGCCGGCACGTACCCGGTGCGGTCCTTGGCCGGCCGGCGCACGGTTCCGGCCCGCGGTTCCAGCAGCCCGACCAGGGCCCGCAGGCAGGTTGACTTGCCCGCGCCGTCCCCGCCGACCACCACGGTGATCCCCGACGGCTCGACCGGGACGGTGACCGACTCCAGGGCCGTGCGCCGCCCGAACGTGACCCGGACGTCCTCCAAACCCCAGATCATGCCCGGCTCCCCGCCACCCCGGCCCCGGCCGGCGCTTCGCTCCGGACCCCGCGGGCGCTCGGGGCCAGGTCGCGGCGGAACCGGACGATGGCCAGGCCGAGCACGACGACGGCCAGCACCGCGAGCAGCCCGATCGGCTGCCAGAGCGCGGAGATCGGCGTCGCCTTGAGCATCACGCCCCGGCTGATCTCGATGAAGTACGTCAGCGGCAGTATGTAGGAGATCCACCGCACCCCGGCCGCCATCGAGGCCACCGGGAAGATCAGCCCGGACAGCAGCACCTGCGGCAGCATGATCATGAACGCCAGCTGAATGGCCTGCCCCTGGTTCTGCGAGAGCGTTGAGATCAGCACGCCCATGCCGAGCGTGACCAGCAGGAACAGCGCCGCTCCCAGGGCGAACGTGCCCACGTTGCCGGCGAACGGCACGTGGAAGACCCCCATCCCGATCGCCACGATCAGCACCAGGTCCACCGCGGCGACCATCAGGTACGGGGCGATCTTGCCGGCGATCACGTCCCTGGCCCGCAGCGGCATCACCGCCAGCTGCTCGAGCGTGCCGGTCTGGCGCTCGCGCACCACGCCGAGGCTGGTGATGAGGGTTCCGATGAACACCAGGATCAGGCCGGCCAGCCCGGGGACCATCACCCAGGAGGTGGTCAGCTTGGGGTTGTAGAGGATCCGGACCCGCGGCGCAGCGGTGCCCCGGGCGGCGGGCAGCTTGGCCAGCGCCCCCTCCGCGGTCAGCACCGGGAACAGCTGCGAGCCGTCGAGCAGCACCTGCGTCTGGCTGCCGCCGGTCACCACCGCGGCGATCGCCCGGCCGTCGCGCAGCCGGGCCCGCGCCGTGGCCGGCCCGGCCCCGGCGTCGACCTCGGTCACCCGGAACGGGGCGCGCAGCTCGGCGGCCGCCTGCGCGGCGCCGGGCCCGACGACCACGGTCGGGATGCTGCTGACGCTGAAGTTGGCCGCGTAGCCGAACACGACCAGCAGCACGACCGGGAGCACGATCATCATCGCCACCGTGCGGCGATCGCGCCTCAGCTGACGGAACTCCTTGGCCACCATCGCCCACATGCGGCCTCCCGGCGGACGTAACTCAACATCTGGTGAAGTCAATGATTGTTGATTTTTCGATGTCAAGCAAATGGGCGGTTCCGTATCGGTACTGGTCGTTGCGTTATGATCCAGGGGTTTTTATCCCTGACCTGCGAGAACTCTCCGGGGGGCGCGTGTGCGAGTGTTCGAAAGCAACTGGATGCAGATCGAGGAGTACCTGCGCCGGGACGACCGCATCGTGCTGCCGACCGGCTCGACCGAGCAGCACGGGTACCTCTCGCTGGGGACCGACGCGATCCTGGCCGAGCGGGTCGCGGTGGAGGCGGCCGAGCCGCTTGGCATCCCGGTGCTTCCGGCCCTCCCGTTCGGCATGGCGCCGTACTTCGCCGCGTTCCCCGGCAGCATGAGCCTGCGGATGACCACCTACATCGAGGTGCTGCGGGATCTCCTGGACGGACTGGCCGCCCAGGGCTTTCGCCGCATCGCGATCGTCAACGGCCATGGCGGGAACGCCCCGGCGACCGGGTTCATCAGGGAATGGATCTGCCAGCCCCGGCCGGAGCGGGTGCAGGTGCTGTTCCACAGCTGGTACAACGCGCCGCAGACGACCGCCGCCGCCGACCAGTTCGATCGCGATCAGATGCACGGAGGCTGGGTGGAGAACTTCGCGTGGACCCGGGTGGCGGGCGCGGACCCGCCGTCCGAGCCGAAGCCGGTGATTCCCCGGGATCTCGCCGGGCAGTTCGGCCCCGGGCAGATGCGGGCGGCGGCGCCGGACGGCGTGCTCGGCGGCGCCTACGCGCGGCCGGACGAGGACATGCAGGTCGTCTGGGACGCCGGGGTGGCCGAGGTCCGGGCGCTGCTGGAGAAGGGGTGGGTGTGATGACGGGGAGCCTGGCCGGGCGGATCGCGGTCGTGACCGGCACCGCGCACGGGATCGGCGCCGCCATCGCCGAGGCGCTGAGCGGCGACGGTGCGTCGGTGTTCGGCATCGACAAGGCGGATGTGGACGTCACCGACCCGGCGGCGGTCGAGGACTTCTTCGCGGAGGCCGGCAACGTCGACATCCTGGTCAACTGCGCCGGCGGCGTCGTCGGGCAGGTCGGGCACCCGATCGAGCACGTCTCCCCCGGCAACTGGCTCGCGGTCCTCAACGCCAACCTGACCAGCGCGTTCCTGTGCACCCGGGCCGTCGCGCCGGGGATGAAGGAGCGCCGCTGGGGCCGCATCGTCAACATCTCGTCGGCGGCCGGGCTGACCGTGAGCAAGACCGGGATCCAGGCCTACACCAGCGCGAAGGCGGGCCAGATCGGGTTCACCCGGCAGATGGCCAAGGAACTCGGGCCGTTCGGGATCACGGTCAACTGCATCGCGCCCGGCTTCATCCGGTCCAACCCCACCACCGAACGCCAGTGGGAGAGCTACGGCGAGGAGGGGCAGCGGCACCTGGTCGAGGGCATCGCCACCCGGCGCCTGGGTGACCCGGCCGACATCGCCAACGGCGTGCAGTTCTTCGTGTCCGAGCGGTCGGCCTGGGTCACCGGGCAGACGATCGCGATCGACGGTGGCAGTGCTCTCCTTTGACCCCGGCGACGCCGGGTACCTCCGCGAGCTCAGCGAGTACGTCGCGGTGCCGAGCGTCAGCCGGGACGCGAGCCCGCCGACCATGCGCGCGGCGGCGGACTGGCTGGCCGGCCAGCTCGCGTTCGCCAGCCCGCGCCTGGTGCCGACCGACGGCCATCCCGTGGTCCGCGCCGACTGGCTCGGCGCCGAGGGCGCGCCCACCATCCTGGTCTACGGGCACTACGACGTGCAGCCCACCGGCGACCCGACGGAGTGGATCACGCCCCCGTTCGAGCTGACGCGCGACGGCGACGTCGTGCGCGGCCGGGGCGCGACCGACGACAAGGGCCCGGTTTTCATCGTGCTGAAGGTGGCGCAGGCGTTCCTGGCCCAGGAGGGCCGGCTCCCGCTCAACGTCAAGTTCATGTTCGAGGGCGAGGAGGAGATCGGCAGCCCGCACCTGCCGGCGTTCGTGCGCGAGCACGCCGCGGACCTGGCGGCCGACCTGGTCATCTCGGCCGACGGCGCGATGTGGCGGCCGACCGAGCCGTCGGTGTCGGTCGCGTCCAAGGGCCTGGTCTCGATGGACATCGTGGTCGAGGGGGCCGACACCGACCTGCACTCGGGGCGGTACGGCGGGACCGTGGCCAACCCGCTGCACGAGCTGAGCCGGATCGTGGCCGGCCTGCACCGCCCGGACGGCACGATCGCGGTGGACGGCTTCTGCGACGGCATCCCCCCGCTGACCGCCGGGCGGCGCCGCGAGATCGCGGCCATCCCGTTCGACGAGGCCGAGTTCCTCGGCGCCCTCGGGCTCGCCGAGGGCCGCGGCGAGGCCGGGTACAGCACGCTGGAGCGGCTCTGGGAACGGCCGACGCTCGAGGTCAACGGCATGCAGGGCGGCGGCAAGTACACCGTGATCCCGCACATCGCCGTGGCCAACGTGTCCTGCCGCCTGGTGCCAGGCCAGGACCCGGACCGGGTGATCGAGGCCATCGTCGCGCACGTGTCGGCGCAGCCCGCGCCGGGGGTGCGCGTTTCGGTGCGCGTCGACGAGGCGCGGGTGCCCGCCTACACCATCCCGGCCGGCCATCCGGCCATCCGGGCCGCCACCGCGGCGCTCGAGGAGGTCTACCCGGGCCAGCAGGTGCTCGAGGCGTGCATCCCCGGCACGCTCCCAGCCACGGCTCTGTTCGAGGAGGTGCTCGGGGTGAAGACGCTGTTCTTCTCGTTCTCGACCGCCGACGAGAAGCTGCACGCGCCCAACGAGTTCCTGCGCATCCGCCGGCTGCGCGAGGGCATGCGGGCCTGGGAGCAGCTCTGGCGGCTGCTGGCCGACGGCCCGCACCGCCTCGCCCCCGCCGGAGGCCCCGGTGCCTGACGACCGGGCCTACCCCTACCTAACCCCGGGCGCCGACTACCCGGAATTCGAGCTGGCTCCCGAGTTCGGCCGGGTGCCGGCCTACACCGGCGGGCTGACTCCGGAGCAGGGGGAGCGGGCCCGGCGGCTGCTGCGTGACAGCCTGGTGATCAGCCTGCACGACCATCCCGTGCGCTTCCCGCTGCGGATGGAGGAGACGCCCGACCTGTACCGCACCGGCCGCCAGCACGCCGCCTACGCGGGCCTGGCCGCCTCGGGCATGACCGTGGTGTTCGACAACATGATGGACGGCACGGCCTGCGTCACCGGGCACGCCCCGTGGCGCTGGGACGACATCATCACCGACCTCGGGATGCGCCAGGCCGACCTGGCCCATCAGAGCGGCGCGATGCCGGTGCGCACGATGGCCGACATCGACGAGGCGCATCGCTCCGGCCGGGTTGGCCTGGTCTTCGGGCTCGAGGCGGCCACCGCGATCGAGAACGAGATCGACCGCCTCGACGTGCTGTACGGCCTGGGCCTGCGGCAGATCGGGATCGCGTACTCCGACGCCAACGCGCTCGGCAGCGGGCTGGCCGAGGCGCGCGACGGCGGCCTGACCTTGTTCGGCCGCCGGGCGGTCACCCGGATGAACCGGCTGGGCCTGGCCATCGACGTGTCCCACTCCTCGGACCGCACCGCCCTGGACGTGTGCGAGGTGAGCGAGCGGCCGGTGCTGATGACCCACGCCGGCGCGCGCGCCGTCTGGGACACCGCCCGGATGAAGCCCGACGACGTGCTGCGGGCGATCGCCGCCACCGGGGGCGTGATCGGAATGTCGGCCGCCCCGCACACCACGTTGTCGGCCGGGCATCCCCGGCACTCGATCGAGTCGGTCATGGACCACTTCCGCTACTGCGCGGACCTGGTCGGCATCGAGCACGTCGCGTTCGGGCCGGACACGCTCTACGGCGATCACGTCGCGCTGCACCGGATCTTCGCCCACCTGCTCGGCATCGCGCAGGTCACTCGCGGTCCCGCGTTCGACCCGGTCGCCTACGTCGACGGGCTGGAGAACCCCACCGAGACCTTCGGCAACATCTGCGGCTGGCTCGTGCAGCACGGATTCAGCGACGACGAGATACGCGCGGTCATCGGCGGGAACATCTACCGCGCGCTGCAGTCGATCTGGGTCGGCTAGGCCCGCGGTCAGGCGGCCGGATCGACCAGGAAGTCGCCGACCGCGGCGAGCAGGAGCGAGCTGCGCATCGCGCTGGTCCGCACGCTGGAGCGGCGCCGCAGCCGCCGCGACGGCTTGATCTTGCTCGTCTGCACCAGCAGGGACATGCCGGTTCCGATGAGCGCCCAGCCGATCGCGGCGAGGTCGGCGCCGGGCAGTTCTTCCGTCAGGCGCTCCCGGATCTCGGCCAGCCCGGGCGCCATGGACTGCTGGAACTCCCGGCGCAGCGCGGCCGGATCCGCCGCCTCCGCGGGGTCCCGGGGCGCCCCGACGAACTCGCTGTATACCGCCGTCATCTCGCAGGCGGCGAGTTCCGCGCCGACCTGCCTCACGCCGGCCGATCCGGCCGCGGGCGGCGCGGACTCCAGCAGCGCCTCGCCCACCCGGCTGGCCAGGATCATCGAGGTTCGCTCACCGCCCCGCTCGCCCGGCGCGGACCAGGCGTCGCCCTCGGCCGAGCCCTCGGCGGCGGCCCCGGCGGCGTCATCGACCCGGGCCGGGAACAGCATGGCCGTGACCGCGATGATGCCCCAGCCCAGCTGCCTCGGGTCGGCCCCGGGAAGCTGCGATGCCAGCCACCTCGCGGTTCCGGCCCCGTATCCGATCGGCTCGCCCAGCGCATCCTGGTGCCGGTCGAACGCCCGCTGCAGCTCCGCGCGGCTGGCCTGCAGGCGCTTGGCCGGGTTAACCCCCATACTTGACGATATCCGACAAATACTGTTAAGACGCCTAAGATCAGACGGCATCGTCCAGCGCCTCCCCCGCTTGTCCGCCCGGGTCGGCCAGGGCCACGGTGCTCGCCGCCGGCGGCGCCTGGCGTTCTCGGGCCGTCCGGGCCGGCTGGTCGTGCCGGCCGGTGAGCACGTCCTGAATGCGGCTCTTCGCCCGGATGACCGGTTCCCGCACTTGCCGTTCCCTGCGCTCGGCCCGGGCGAGCCTGCCCGGCCGGCCCGCATAGCGCCAGCGCGCCCAGGGCGACCCGGGCCGGGCCAGCCGGGCCGCGCCGACGATGAACACGACCGGTACGAAGAGCCCCAGCAGCCCGGTCCAGATCTTGCCCTTCAGCAGGGTGATGGACGCGAGCGCGAACAGCGCGACCGCCGCGAGGTGCAGCGTGGCCACCGCGGCCGGGGTCCCGGGCAGCAGGCGCTGGTAGCCGGGCCCGTTGCTGACCCCCACCGGGCTGAACCCCAGCAGGAGCAGCGCGGTCACGCCGGCCGCGGCGAACACCGCGTCCACCGACACCCGGCCCTCATTGCTCCAGTACACGTCGCGCAGGTGCAAGATCAGCGCGAATTCGTCCAGCACCAGCGCGGTGCCCAGCCCGAACAGGGCGGCCGCGCCGGACCGCCAGCCCAGCGAGTACCAGGGCGCGGCGAGTCCGGCAACGCCGCCGACGCCCATGAACACCACCCCGAAGACCATGTGATGAACGTGCACATCGCCGGCCACCACGTTGCCGGGCCACCAGCCGACTCGGGCCCGGACAAGCCGGACGGAAAGCCGGATGAAGCCGAAGCCGAGCACCAAAGCCACGAAGAAGCAGAACAGCGGCAACCGGCCGGTATGCACGATTTGCTGGTGAAACCAACCGGACATGACCACCCCTACCTGGCCGGCCGCCTCGCAAACCCCGGCTAGACAGGCGGCCCGCCAAGTCTTCCCTACCCGAAATACGGCCCGCTAGCGCTCTGCTACCGGAAGTGCGTGGCCGAGGGTTATCGGGCCCAGGTGTCAACCCGGTCGAATGACGCGGCGCGGCGGGCCTACCATGAAGTGCGCATACGGCCGCCGGCCGGCAGGCGTGTGACATGCGTCTCAAGGAGCCGACGCAGCAGCCAACCAGGGCGGTTTAAGGACCGAACATCAGAGAACGACGATCATGCGTATTGAATCCAGAATACGATACGGCAGCGTGACTGACCCTAGCCAGGCCACGGATCCGCTGCCGCAGCGCGCAGGCCCGCTGCCGCAGCGCGGGGATCCGCTGCCGCAGCGTCAGCCCTTGACTCAGCGCGGCGAGCCCCTGCCGCAGCGCGGCGAGCCGCTCCCCCAGCGCGGCGAGCCCTTGCCGCAGCGCGGTGAGCCGCTCCCCCAGCGCGGCGAGCCCTTGCCGCGGCGCGGTGAGCCGCTCCCCCAGCGCCAGCCCGCGCCGCAGCGCGAGCCCCTGCCGCAGCGCGGCGAGCCGCTCCCCCAGCGCGGTGAGCCGCTCCCCCAGCGCGGTGAGCCGCTCCCCCAGCGCCAGCCCGCGCCGCAGCGCGAGCCCCTGCCGCAGCGCGGTGAGCCGCTCCCTCAGCGCGGTGAGCCGCTCCCCCAGCGCGGTGAGCCGCTCCCCCAGCGCGGTGAGCCGCTCCCCCAGCGCGGTGAGCCGCTCCCGCAACGCGGCGGCGACCCCGCGTTCGGCGGC
>Ga0335074_10001872_pt1 | contig 28536 bp, 28 predicted proteins | sample Lox_Sample_23_FD_206715 | JGI IMG/M metagenome (GOLD analysis project Ga0335074, IMG submission 206715) | Soil microbial communities from Loxahatchee National Wildlife Refuge, Florida, United States - Lox_Sample_2.3 | ecosystem: Environmental > Terrestrial > Soil > Wetlands | place: USA... | reverse complement strand
GTGGTCTGGGGCATGATCTTGTGGGCGGTCGTCTTCCACCGCAAGCGCGGGGACAAACTGCCGCCGCAGGTCCGGTACAACATGCCGATCGAGATCATGTACACGGCGGTGCCGTTCGTGCTGATCGCGGTGTTCTTTTACTTCACCGCGAAAGATGAGAACTACATCGACAAGCTGCCGCAGAACCCGCAGGTGGTGGTCGACGTCACCGGCTTCCAGTGGAGCTGGCAGTTCAACTACCCGCAGTACCACAACGTCGAAACCACGGGCGAGCCGTGGGGCTTCGGGCCGCTGCCGGTGCTGGAAATCCCCGAACACGAGACCGTCCAGTTCAACTTGGTCTCAGCCGACGTTGTGCACGCGTTCTGGGTGCCGGAGTTGTTGTTCAAGCGCGACGTGATCCCTGATCATCCCAACCATTTCGCGGTCACCGCGACGCAGACTGGCACGTTCCTCGGTCACTGCAGCGAGCTATGCGGCGTCTACCACAGCCGCATGCTCTTCTGGCTGAAGATCGTGACGCCGCAGCAATTCCAGACGTACATGCACCAGCTTGAGGCCGCGCAGCACTCGGGGAGTTCTCAGTGAGCACTATTGAGCAGCCGGCGATCGGGATCCCGGCCGCCCGCACCCAGCGCAAGGGGTCGATCCTGGCCGGGTGGCTGTCGTCCACCGACCACAAGATCATCGGGCACTTGTACCTGATCACGTCGTTCTTCTTCTTCCTGTGCGCCGGCGTGATGGCCCTGATGATGCGCATCCAGCTGCTGGGGCCCGATGAGCACTTCGTGTCTGACCAGCAGTACAACGAGCTGTTCACCATGCACGGGACGCTCATGCTGCTGCTGTTCGCGACGCCGCTGTTCGTCGGATTCGCGAACGAGCTGGTGCCGCTGCAGATCGGCGCGCCAGACGTGGCCTTTCCCCGGCTGAACCTGCTGAGCTACTACCTGTTCACGTTCGGCGGGCTGATCCTGTTGGCGTCATTCCTGGCGCCGGGCGGTTCGGCGGCGTTCGGCTGGTATGCGTACGCGCCGCTGACCAGCTCGCTGTACTCGCCGGGCATCGGCTCGGACATGTGGATCATGGGGCTGGTGCTGTCCGGGTTCGGCACGATCCTGGGTGGGGTCAACTTCGTCACCACGATCTTCTGCATGCGCGCGCCCGGCATGACCATGTTCCGCATGCCGATCTTCACCTGGAACGCGCTGCTCACTTCGATGCTGGTGCTGATGGCGTTCCCGGTGCTGGCCGCCGCGCTGCTCGTGCTCGAGATCGACCGCCGCCTCGGCGCGCATGTCTTCGACGCCGCGTCCGGTGGCGCCATCTTGTGGCAGAACCTGTTCTGGTTCTTCGGCCATCCGGAGGTCTATATCCTGGCGCTGCCGTTCTTCGGCATTGCCACCGAGATCATCCCGGTGTTCAGCCGCAAGCCGCTGTTCGGCTACAAGACGCTGATCGCCGCGACCGTCTCCATCGCGGGCCTGTCGATGACCGTGTGGGCGCACCACATGTTCACCACTGGCGCGGTGCTGCTGCCGTTCTTCTCGTTCATGACATTCCTGATCGCGGTGCCCACCGGGGTCAAGTTCTTCAACTGGGTCGGCACCATGTGGAAGGGGCAGATCTCCTTCGAGCCGCCCATGCTGTACACGATCGGCTTCCTCATCACGTTCCTGTTCGGCGGTATCACCGGCATCATCCTGGCTTCGCCGCCGCTGGACTTCGCCGTGTCCGACTCGTACTTCGTGGTCGCGCACTTCCACTATGTGCTGGCCGGCACGGTGCTGTTCGAGATGTTCGCGGGCTTCTACTTCTGGTGGCCCAAGATGACCGGCTACATGCTGAACAGCAGGATCGGGAAGTTCCAATTCTGGCTGATGTTCATCGGCTTCAACCTGACGTTCCTGGTCCAGCACTGGATCGGCGTTGAGGGCATGCCGCGCCGCATCGCGAACTACCCTGGCCTGCCGGGGAACGTGACCACCCTGAACGTCATCTCCACTGTCGGCTCCTGGGTCCTGGCGCTGTCGGTCCTGGTGTTCTTCTGGAACGTGTACGTCACCTGGCGTCATGGCGAGAAGGTCGACGTCGAGGATCCGTGGGGCTTCTGCAGCTCGCTGGAGTGGGCGACGTCCTGCCCGCCGCCCCGGCACAATTTCTACCGGATCCCGCGGATCCGGTCCGAGCGCCCGGCGTTCGAGCTGCACTACCCGCACGTCAAGTGGGGCAGGTCGTCGCACGGAGTGGAGCAGACAATCCCGTCGCTGGACAGCGCTGTCAGCAACGTCGTGAGCGAGATGGACGAGGTGCACTGAGATGAAGGTCGAAGGCTGGCTGTTCCTCGGCTGCGGAGTCTTCTTCGGCGGTGCCGACGTCGTCTACTGGTACCTGTCGCACGACCCGACGGGCACTACCGCGCTGGCGCTGGCCGTGGGCCTGGCCGTGCTCAGCGGGTTCTACGTGCTGTTCACCGGGCGTCGGCTGCCGTTGCGGCCGGAGGACAACGACGAGGGTGAGATCGCGGAGGGCACCGGCGAGATCGGGTTCTTCAGCCCGCACAGCTGGTGGCCGCTGTTCCTCGGCTTCTCCGCCGCGGTTTCGGCGCTTGGCGTCGCGTTCGGCTGGTGGCTGTTCCTCATCGGCATGTGCATGACGGTGTTCTGCTCGATCGGCTTCGTCTTCGAGTACTACCGAGGCCACTTCTCCCACTAAGCTCCGCGCGAGACGTCATCCCGGCACCAAGCCCGCCCCGGCCCCCCGGCCCCAAGCCCCGCCTCGCCCCCCCGGCACCAAGTCGGCCCTCGGCCCCTCCCTGGCACCACGTCGGCCCCCGGCACCACGCAGGATATAAACCGATATCCGTAACTATTGCCGACCGACCTCGGCCGCCGATCCCTCGAATAACGTGAAGCGTTGCCCCCTTCATGAAGAGCCGACCCTCGTATTCGAGGGTCGGCTCTACACTTACGGGCAATCACGCACGTTGATCGGCCATGGTGTGCTCTGCGGGGACGGTTTGCGTTCGGTGGTCACGACCCGGTATGAGGTGGGCGCGGCTTGTGCTGGCCCGAGGTGGCGTGGCGTGAAAATAGCGTGGAGTTCGGCTCTGTTGCGAATTTTGTGGTGGGGTGACGGATTGTGATGCGTGCTGGGTGTGCCGGGTGTCCGGGGCTGGCCCGGGGCCGGTTCGCCGCGCAGATGCCGCTACGGCCGTAGCGCTACGCTTCTTGCGGTAGGCTACGGCGATCCGTCAGTGCCTGTATGTCAGCATCCGCCGGTTCTCAGATACCGCAACAGGTGCAGCCATACAGGGATGCGGCGGCTCCGGGCCGCCACGGCGGCACAGTGATCCGGGACAAGCTCGCCGGGCGGGAGAGCGGGTCCACGGCGAATTAGTCGGCGACGTCGTAGCCGGCACCGCACATCGGGGAGACGGAGCAGGGGTCCAGCCGGCACGCCGTGTCCCGGCACGCCCTTCGATAGGGTGCAGGATTACCCTTACGTGAAGCGTCGACCACCGAAAACGAGGAGATCTGCCGCTTCGTGGAAGCCTGGCATACGTATATGACGGGTAGCCTTCCACGATGCGGCAGGATTCCACGTTAGTCTGGGCCCGGGTCGTGCCCGTGCGTAACCCGGGCAACATATGCCACGCACGTCACTAACTGCCGACGTGTCATCAGCGGGCCGCGCGCATCAGCGGGCCGCGCGCATCAGCCCGGACAGCGCGCATCAGCCCGGACAGCGCTGCGGCTAACACGGGAACTCCCCAGGCAAACAGTCCGCCATCGCGATACGTGCTGGAAGCACCACCGTTAGTTATTGCAAAAAGCAGTTAGCCGCTGGCCGGGACCAGGCCGGACTGATAGGCCAGGATGACGAGCTGCACCCGGTCGCGTGCGCCCAGCTTGGTTAGCAGGTGGGCTACGTGAGTCTTGGCCGTGGCGGGGCTGATCGTCAAGTGGTCGGCGATCTCGGCGTTTGACATGCCCTGCGCGACGAGTTCGAGCACCTCCCGCTCGCGGTCGGTCAGCATGTCAAATACCCGTGGCCGGATGGGTTCGGGCCGGATGGCCTTGGTAAACTCTCCGATCAGGCGGCGGGTCACGCGGGGGGCTAGCAGCGCCTCGCCAGCCGCGACGACCCGGATGGCGTTCAGCAGGTCGGCCGGGAGCGTGTCCTTGAGCAGGAAACCGCTGGCGCCCGCGCGGAGTGCCGCGAACACGTACTCGTCCAGGTCGAAGGTGGTCAGGATCAGCACGTGCACGTCTGTGCTCGCGGTGATCTGCCTGGTCGCCTCGATGCCGTCCATGACCGGCATCCGGACGTCCATCAAAATCACGTCGGGCCTGGTCTCGCGCGCCGCCGCGACCGCCTCGGCGCCGTTGCCCGCCTCTCCGACGACGGTCAGGCCGGGTGTGGCGGCGATGATCCCGCAGAAGCCGACCCGGACCAAGGCCTGGTCGTCGGCAACCACCACCCGGATCGTCATCGGGTGCCGTCCTCGGGCAGCGGGATGCGGGCGCTGACCTGGAATCCGTATCCAGGCAGTGGTTCGGCGGTGAAAGTACCGCCGAGCAGGCTGACCCGCTCGCGCATGCCGATGATCCCGTGGCCGCCGCTCGGCGTGGCGTGCGCGGGGGAGCCGCCAGCCATCGCGTAGGCAAGCGCTGGCACGCCGGCCCCGCTGTCGGTGACCTCGATGGTCAGTTCGTCGTCACCATAGTCGAGCAGTACCGAGCACCTGCTAGCGTGCGCGTGCTTGACCACGTTGGTCAGCGCTTCCTGGACGATCCGGTACGCGGACAGGTCGATGCTCGACGGCAGATCCCGCGGCGTTCCGAGGCGGTGTACCTCCGCCCGGACGCCCGCGCCTGCCGTGCGAGCCAGCAGGCGGTCTAGGTCGGCCAGCCCGGGTGCGGGGTACAGGGGAGCGGCGGACGCTGGCTCCGAGAGCACGGACAGCCCGATTTCGGCGGGCTGCCCGGCTCGCCCGGCCGTGGGCCGAGCCTGGCCGGGGATGGGCCTGGCCTGGCCGGGGGCGGGCCTAGCTCGGCCAGGGACTGGGGCGGGCCGAGCCTGGGCGGGGGCGGGGGCGGGCCTAGCCTGGGCGGGGGCGGGCGTGGCTTGGCCATGGGCGGGCCGAGCCTGGGCGGCCGCCGGTCCAGTCTCGTCGGCGTAACGCAGGGCGCCGAGCATGCGGCGCATCTCCTCCAGGGCCTCGCGGCTGGTGGCCTGGATGGCGCCCAGCGCCTGCCTGGCGTCGGCCGGCTGGGTGTCGATGACGTACTGCCCGTAGCCGGCCTGCACGGCGATCACGCTCATGCTGTGCGCGACGATGTCGTGCAGTTCCCTGGCGATGCGCAGCCGCTCCACGGCCACGGCCTTGCTCGCGGCCTCCTCTTGCAGGCCGACCGCGTAGCTGCGCCGCTGCCTGACGATGTAGCCGAGCGCCCAGGCGGTGACGATGGCGAAGATGACAGGGATGTAGACGCCGCCGCGGGGGAGTCCGTTGCGCGGAGTCATGATCGCCGCGTCGATTATCATGACCAGGAAGACCGCGGTGAGCGCCTGGCCGACACTGCGCCGGTCATCGAAGGTGGCGACGATCAGGAACAGCACGAGGGCCGTCGGGACGAACAGAGCCAGGGTGGTCTGGGCGCCGCCGCTGAGGATCGTGACCATGATCGAGCACCCGAGCAGCATGCTGAGCGACGCCATCGGGTGCTTGCGCCTAGTCGCCACCGCGATCACCACCGCGACGGCCGCGGCAAAGCGGACCATCAGCGTGGGGCCGACCTCCACCACCCGGGCTGGGACCGGGTAGGCCACAGGGGGGGTCACTCTCGCCTTGACTATGGCGAAGATGATCAGGCCGAGCACAAAGCCGGTGCCGCAGTCGATGGCGGTCCAGTGAGCGGGCCTGAGCCGTTTGGTGAGCGGCGGACGGGGGGTAGTGCGCACATTTCTACCGTAGCCTGCGAAATCGCCTGATGCGTCATCCTGGAGGCGTACAGCGCACAGACAGAAGGTCACCCGGCAAGCCGATGACGTGCGGCCCGCGGTCACGGCACAGTGGGCAGCATGCCTCAGACAGCTGTCATCGAAACCCGGGCGCTGACCAAGGTCTACCCGGGTAAGACGGCCGTGACGGCGCTAGACGGCCTCACCGTCGGCGTCGCACCGGGCGTCACCGGGCTCGTCGGCGCCAACGGCGCTGGCAAGTCCACCCTGATCAAGATCTTGCTTGGACTCATCCCGCCCACGAAGGGGCAGGCCAGCGTCCTAGGGCACGACTGTGCGAAGGAGGCCGAGACAATCAGGATCCTGCTCGGCTACATGCCCGAGCACGACTGCCTGCCGCCGGACATGACCGCCACCGAACTGGTCACCCATCTGGGCCGCATGTCCGGCCTGCCGCCGACCGTGGCCAAGGAACGCGCCGCCGAGTCGCTGCGCCACGTGGGGCTGCATGAGGAGCGGTACCGGCTGATCGGCACCTATTCCACCGGGATGAAGCAGCGGGTCAAGCTGGCCCAGGCCCTGGTCGGCGATCCGCGGCTGCTGCTGCTCGACGAGCCGACCAACGGCCTTGACCCGGTCGGCCGCAACGGCATGCTCGAGCTGATCGCGCGGATCGGAACGGAGTTCGGCATCTCGATCGTGGTCGCCTCTCACCTGCTCGGCGAGATCGAGCGGATCTGCGATCACCTGGTCGCCATCGACGCGGGACGGCTACTCCGGGCCGATACGATCACCAGCTTCACGCAAGCCAGCGAGGTTCTCGCGGTCGAGGTGGAGGAAGGGCTTGCCGACTTGGAACGGGAACTGGCCGGGTGTGGCCTGGCCGTCACCAGGAACCAGCGCACGCTGCTGATCCCGCTCCAGGGGGACGGGACCTATGACGCGGTTCGTGACTGTGTCGCCGCGCTCCGGCTTCCGCTGAGCCGGCTGGAACAGCGGCGGCACCAGGTAGAGGAGCTTTTCCGTGACGAACAAGTCTGAGCAGGCTACCGCCCCCCAGCCGACGGGGCAGATCCACGATCTCGGCTACCGGAGCTATGACGGCCCCAGGCTCGGCCGAGCCCAGATCATCCGCGCACTCACCTGGCACAGCTTCCGGTCCGCATGGGGCTTCGGGCGCGGCGCGAAGGCCAAGATCGTGCCGATCCTGATGTTCATCGCGATGTGCCTGCCGGCCTTCGTGGACGCGTTCGCGGTGGCCCGCGACAACCCGCCGCTGTTCGGCTACGACGTGTACGTGCCGAACCTGCGGGTGATCATCGTGATCATCTTCCTCGCCGCGCAGGCGCCGGAACTGGTATCCAGGGACCTGCGCAGCCGGGTGCTCCCGCTGTATTTCAGCCGGCCGCTGCGCCGCGGTGATTATCCGCTGGCGAAGTACCTGGCGCTCACTGGCGCATTGCTCGTGCTCATCGAGATACCTGTGCTCATCCTGTATCTGGGGAACATCGCCTCGGCCAAGAGCGGCCACGGCGTGTGGGCACAGACCAAGGCGCTGATCCCGGGCCTGGGCATGGGCCTGCTCTGGTCGGTGCTGATGGCCGCCATCGCGCTGGTGCTGGCCAGCTTCAGCGGTCGCCGCGCCTATGCCACCGGGATCGTCGCGATCTCCTGCTTCCTCACCTGGACGCTGGCTGAACTGCTGATCCAGGCCGAGGGCGGGTTTGGCGCGACCGACATAGGCGCCCGGCTCGGCGGGCTGCTCAGCCCGTTCACGATCATCGACGGGGTGCGGATCTGGCTCGGCGGCAAGAACCAGGGACTCGACCCCACAAGCCTTGGCCATTACGGACCGCTCTACGGTCTCGCGGCGGTGATTCTTCTCGCGGCCTGCCTCGGGGGCCTGGCCGCGAGATACGCGAAGGTGAGCCGGTCATAATGGGTATCGAACTGCGTAACGTCTCTCGCTGGTACGGCAACGTGGTGGCCGTCAACGACATCACGATGTCGATCGGGCCTGGTGTGACCGGCCTGCTCGGGCCAAACGGCGCCGGCAAGTCCACGCTCATGCACATGATCGCGGGCTTCCTGCCGCCGTCCCGTGGCGCGCTGGCCATCGACGGAAAGCCCAGCTGGCGCAACCCGCTCATCTACCGCGACGTCGCTCTGGTGCCCGAACGCGATTCGGTCTACGCCTTCCTGACCGGCTCGGACTTCGTCACGTCGACCGCCAAGCTGCATGAGCTCCCCGCGCCCGAGGCGGCCGCGCAGCGGGCGATCAGCATGCTGGACATGGCCGACGCGGCGGACAGGAAGATCGCCACCTACTCCAAGGGCATGCGGCAGCGGATCAAGGTGGCGGCGGCGCTGGTGCACGACCCGCGCACGCTGCTGCTCGACGAGCCGTTCAACGGCATGGACCCGCGGCAGCGGCTGCACATGATGGACCTGCTGGACAAACTCGGCAGCGAGGGCCGGACGATCGTGTTCAGCTCACACATCCTGGAAGAAGTGGAGCGGCTTTCCGGCACGATCCAGGTGATGGTGGCGGGCCGGCTGGCCGCCTCCGGCGACTTCCGCGCCATCCGCCGGCTGATGACCAGCAGGCCGCACGTATTCATGGTGCGTTCCTCCGACGACCGGCGGCTCGCCGCCACGCTGATCGGCGGCCCGGCGATCACCGCCGTGGAACTGACCGGCAAGGGCTTGCAGGTGCGGGCGTCGGACTACGGCGCGTTCTGCGCGGACATCGCGGTGCTCGCCCGCGACAACGGCATCAGCCTCCGGGAACTGCTGCCCACCGATGAATCCCTGGAAAGCGTCTTCGCCTACCTCATCGCCGACTAAGGAACTCCCGTGATATTCAACCCAACGGTTGCCAGGATCACCCTGCGCGCCACGCTGGGCCGCAGGCGGGCCCTGCTGTTCGCGGTGCCCCCGGTGATCCTGATTGTCTTCACGCTGCTGCTCAAGACCGCGCGCGGGGCAGCCCGGCCCTGGCCGAGCCACGTGCTTGGCACGTTCGGGTTCACCGTGCTGCTGCCGCTCACCGCGCTGATTATCGGCACCAGCGTGCTAGGCGCCGAGATCGACGACGGCAGCATCATCCACCTGCTCGCTACGCCGGTGCGCCGGCTGTCCGTGGTGCTGACCAAGTACACGGTGGCGACCGCGCTCACCGTGCTGTTCGCCGCCGTACCCGAGGCTATCGCCGCCCTGCTTTCCGGCGGCGGTTCAACACCGGCCTCGCAGCAGGTCGACGCCGGCCCAGGCGTCGGACAGATCGTGCAGACGATCCCCGGCGTGCCGGTCAGCGCGGGGAAGCTGGCCCTCGGCCTGTTCGTTGGCGCGATCGTCGGCGCGGTGATCTACAACGCGATCTTCGTGATGGTGTCGGTCGCCACCACCAGGGCGATCGCCGTCGGGTTGCTGTACGTGCTGGTCTGGGAAAGCCTGCTCAGCAACTTCGTGAGCGGCGCACGCCTGCTGTCGGTCAGCCACTATGCGCTGGGCGTGGCTAACGGGATCGTCAGCGACCCGGGCCTGAACGCCGGGCTCACGGTCGGCACCAGCGTGGTCATGGGTGTGATCGTCACCGCGCTCGCCCTGACTCTCGCCGTCAACCTGCTGCGCGGCTTCACAATCAAGGGAGACCCGGCCTGACCAGGCCCCGGGGTAGCGACCAGGCCCGGGGGTAGCGACCAGGCCCCCGGGTAGCGACCAGGCCCCGGGTGGCGGGGGAGTCCCGGAAACCCCCCGCCGCCCGGATCGTCTACGAACTCGTTCTCGGCGAGGTCGAGGTCGAGGTCGCCGACGCCTGTGCGCGCACGCCGTCCTCGACGACAAACGCGGCGGCGACCAGCATCACGAACAGTTCCGCGACGCCGAGCCTGGCCATGTGCGGATCGTTCACGTAGTCGGCGAGCGAGGCGATCCGCTGTACGGCGGCGAGGCCGGCCAGCAGGATCATGGTCAGCGACCACACGCCCGTGCCCGTGACCCGCCCGGAGCGGGCCCTCGGCGCGTGCACCAGGCAGCCCAACGCGACCAGGATGCAGCACATCCCCGGCCAGTCCGGGAGCGAGGAGCCGTGGCCGCTGATCTGCACGGCCAGCAGCGGCATGCCCAGCAGCAGGAAGCTGACCGGCATTGCCAGCAGCCATAGCCGGCGCGCCACTGGCGGCGCGTCCCGGTGGAACGCGGCCAGGGCAAGAACAGGGACCAGGTCGAGCAGGACCCAGAAGGCCCACGGCCCGACGTGTGACGACTGATGATCGATGAACCGCTGCGCCATCAGGTAGACGAAGTCCGGGACGATGGCCAGCATCGCGATCGCCCGGGCGGTGCGGTAGTACCCGAAGATCAGCGTGAGGTACACCACGATCCAGGCATAGCCGACTGTGTACCACACCGCGGGCCAGATGCCGTCCGACGTTACGGTGACCGCATGCGGGGGCGGTACGGTGGACGGGACCGCGGCGGCGGGCCTGGACGCGATTACAGAGGTGGCATTAGGCTCGGGCGGCGCGGGCAGCCAGCCGAGCTTATGGTGAAGCCAGGCGATGAACACGAATCCGGCGATCGCCCGTATCACATGCACGAGCAACACGACGAGCACCACGTTCCGCACCGCCTGACCCCAGGCCAGGTACCTGCGTGGCGCCCCCGCACCACCCACGTACAGCCGGCCGGCCAGGGCTACCACGCTGGCGACCTCTTCCACGGTGGGCTTGCAGAGCTCAAGGATGGCGTCGTCTTCCTCCGGGTCGCCGGTCAGCCAGCTGTCCAGGAAGGTGGCGACCATATCCTCTTCCCACGCGTCCCGGTAGTAGCGGGGCAGCAGCCGCAGCACCCGGCGGTAACGCTGCTCCAGGCTCATCTGGCCGCCTCCAGGCCTATCAGGCCAAGTCTGGACCGCGCGACGCGGGCGGTCGCGCTGCGCAGATCCGCCTCCTCGGCCAGCGCGAGCCGCCCTTCCCGGGTGAGCCGGTAGTACCGCCGGAGCCGGCCCTCGTGCGACTCCTCCCGGTCGGGCTCGATCAGCCCGTCGATGGTCAGCCGGTCCAGCACGCCGTAAAGGCTGCCGATCTTCAGCTTGACCCGGCCCTGCGACAGATCGGCTACCTCACGGACGATGCCGTACCCGTGCCGCGGGCCGTCGGCCAGCGCGGTGAGCACGAAGAACGCCTGCCCGGTCATGGTTATGAAGGCCATGTCGACAATATAATGTAAGTCAAGATATTAGTCTATGGCGGGCATGGCGAGGCGAGCATGGCGATCGGTCCTGCCGGCAGCCGGAAACACAGGCAGCCGGAAACACAGGCAGCCGGAAATCCTGGCAATGTAAATGGTGGCAGCGGCAAAGGCGGGTCGCCCAGCGACTGGACGGCCCGCCTCACAACCAATCGGATAACTCAGTGTTCCGCGTCGGGCAGTTCCTCGGCGCGGGAGGATGCGGTGACGGCCGCGTGCCCGTTCTCGTGCCCGTTGTGGTTCTCCTCCGGCGGGACCGTTTCGGCGAAGGCCCGGTTAGCCCTGGCGCGGGCCCAGCCCATGCCGCCCTGTCCGGATGGCGCCGGGATGCCGTTGACATCGGCGGCCTGCGGACCGGGGAGGAGCTCGATGGGCTCCTTGGCGCCGAGCACCGCCGCCTTCTCCGGCGAGACCGGTTTGTGCACCTCGATGAACGCGCCGTTGGGCAGCTGCCTGATGATGCCGGACTCGTAGCCGTGGGCCAGTTCGGCGGCATCCTTCCGCTGCAGCCCTATGCAGATCCGCCTGGTGGCCCAGAACGCGATGGCGGGCCCGAGGAATACCAGCACCCGGGCTATCCAGGTGACCGTGTACAGCGGTATCTGGAACCGGTCGGCGATCACGTCGTTGGCGCCTTCCGCCCAGCACACGCCGTAGAACGCGACCGCCGCCATAACGGTCGCGGTCCTGATCGGTGCGTTCCGCGGCCGGTCGTTGACGTTGTGGAATGACTTGTCGCCGGTCGCCCACTGTTCGAAGAACGGCCATGCGTACAAGCCGGTGAAGACGATGCCGAGCGGCAGCAACGCCGGGATCAGCACGGACCAGCTGATCGTGTGGCCTAGGAAGTTGTTCTCCCAGGCAGGCATCATGCGCAGCGAGCCTTCCAGGATGCCCATGTAGAAGTCGGGCTGGGAGGCGGACGAGATCGCCACCGGCGTATACGGGCCGTACAGCCAGATCGGATTGATCTGCGCGAACGTGGACAGCAGCGTGAGCGCGGCGAAGATGAAGAAGAACCAGGCCTGGCCCTTGGCGATGAAGTACGGGAAGAACGGCTGACCCTTCACATTCCTCTCGGTCACCCCGAGGCCGGGCATCTGCGTGTGCTTCTGGTGCACCATGATGAACAGGTGCGCCGTGATCAGGGCCAGGATCAGGCCGGGGATCAGGAACACGTGCAGGATGTACATGCGCGGCACGATCGCGGTGCCGGGGAACGGGCCGCCGAACAGGAAGTACGCGAGGTAGGTGCCGACGATCGGGATGCCCTGCAGCACGCCCTCGAAGATCCGCAGGCCGGCTCCGGACAGCTGGTCGTCCGGCAGCGAGTAGCCGAACAGCCCTTCAAGCATGCCCAGCATGAAGATCGTCACCCCGATGATCCAGTTGACCTCGCGGGGCTTTCGGTACGCGCCGGTGAGGAACACCCGCAGCATGTGCGCCATGATCGCGGCCATGAACAGGTCCGCGGCCCAGTGGTGGATCTGCCTGATCAGCAGCCCGCCGCGCACGTCGAACGAGATTTTCAGCGTCGAGGCGTACGCCTCGCTCATCGAGATCCCGTTCAGCTTGGTGTAGGACCCGTGATAAACCGTGTCGCTCATCGACGGGACGAAGAACAACGCCAGGAACGTCCCGGTCAGCAGCAAGATCACGAACGACCACAGCGCGATCTCACCCAGCATGAACGACCAGTGGTCAGGAAAGACCTTCTTCATGAGCACGCGGACACCGCGCGCCCCGTGGAACCTGTCGTCCAGCCATCCGCCGACCCCGGCGACAGGCTTGGGGACTTCGCTAGTACTCATCCGCGCTCCCAGAAGCTAGGACCGACCGGCTGGGTGAAGTCGCTCTTGGCGACCAGGTACCCGTCAGCGTCGAGCGTCATCGGCAGCTGCGGCAGCGGGCGGGGAGCCGGGCCGAAGATGACCGTCGCGCCCGTGGTCGCGTCGAACGTCGACTGGTGGCACGGGCACAGGATGTGGTGCGTGGTCTGCTCGTACAGCGCGACCGGGCAGCCGACGTGCGTGCAGATCTTTGAGTAGGCGACGATGTTGTCGACAGTCCAGTTCCGCGTGCCAATCAGCGTGCTGCCGATGTAGCGGGTAGGGATCTGCAACTGGCCGGGCTCGAACTTGATGCAGATCACCGTCGCCTTGGCCAGCGCGTCCGCATCGTCCGTGTACCCTTCCGGCACGATCGTGATCATCGATCCCGGCTCGAAGTCGGCCGGAGTGACCGGGGAGTTGGTGCCGTAGAGCAGCAGCCGCCGGCCGGGGGACCAGACCGTGTGCCGCAGCGAGGTGCCGGGCAGCGGGCCGAGGTCGCGCAGCAGTACGATCGGTATCGCGGCCAGCGGCGCCGTGGCGAGCATCAGCGTGCGGCGCGCCAGCTTGCGCTTGCCGAGCTGACTGGCCTGGCCGCCCTCGACCGCGTACTCCTGGAACTCCTGCCGGGCTTCCGGCGTGGACCGCATGTCATGGCGTTCCTCCTCGACCTCTACGTCCGGCATCACATGCCGGACGTAGATGATCGAGCCAAGGCCCAGGCAGAGCAGCACCACCGACAGCGAGGTGCCGAGTGCCAGGTTTGACCGCAGCACCGCGTCGACCGAGTGAACCTCAAGACCCACATAGGCCGCGATAAACCCGCAGCCAGCCAGGAACGCGAGTACGAAGCACGCCGCCACGATTTTCTCTGCATTGTCGGCGTGTGCTTTGTACTGCGGCTCGGATGGGAGGCGGTCTTCTTCTGCTACCTCGCCGCCCGGCCGGTCCTGCGTGGCCAGCAGGTTAGGTGCCGGCGCGGGAGTGCCGATCACCCGGCGCGGCGGGATCGGACCTTCTTCGATGTCACTCATGGTTCGGTGTCCCCGTCACGGAAGAATCCAGCGTCGAGTGCGGTTGCCGACGTCTGGCGGTCAGCCACATGGCGATCAGCACCAGGAAGCCGAGACCGCCGAGCCAGACCAGCAGGCCCTCGGTGACCGTGCCGGTCCGGCCGAGCGAGAAGCCGCCCGGGTTCGGCTCGTTGCGCGTCTGCACGATGAAGGCGATGATGTCGCGCTTGGCCTGCGGCGGGACCGTGCCATCGCCGAACACCGGCATCGCTTCGGGGCCGGTCAGCATGGCCTCGTAGATCTGGGTCGGTGTGGCGTTGGTCAGCGGCGGCGCGTACTTGCCGTAGGTCAGCGCGCCGCCGGCACCAGCGAAGCCGTGGCACTGGGCGCAGTTGGCGCTGAACAGCTGGGAGCCGAGCGCGGTGTTGGCACCCGCCGTGGACACTTGCTGCGCGGTGGGGATGGCGGGGCCACCGCCCAGTGAGGCGATGTAGTCGGCGATGTCATAGATCTGCTGCTGGCTGAACGGCACCGGCTTCTCCGGGGCCTGCGCATCCGGCTCCTTGAGCGGCATGCGGCCGGTCGACATCTGGAAGTCGACGGCGGCCGCGCCGGCGCCGATCAGGCTCGGCGCGGTCTGCGTGCCCTGTGCGTCCTGGCCGTGGCAGCTTGAGCAGGCCTCGGTGAACAGAGCCTTACCCGCCGCGATACCTTGCTGTGCTTGATCTGGCGATGCCTGCGCCCCGCCGGTACCCGTGACTACCGCATAGATCGCGGCGACGACGACGAGCCCGAGCAGCAGGGCCGCGTAGCCGGCTGCCGGGCGCCTCCGCCTGGCGATGATCCAGCTCAACTCGCTGTCCCCTGATCTGGTAGATGCTGCTTAGTGAATGAGGTAGATGGTGGTGAACAGGCCGATCCACACAACGTCGACGAAGTGCCAGTAGTACGACACGACGATGGCGCTGACCTGCTGCTCGTGGGTGAACCTCTTGGCCGCGTAGGTGCGGCCGAGGAGGAAGATGAACGCGATGAGCCCGCCGGTCACGTGCAGGCCATGGAAGCCCGTGGTCAGGTAGAACACCGAACCGTAGTTGCTCGAGGAGAGCGTGAGGTGCTGCTTCCTGATCAGGTCAAGGTACTCATAGCCCTGGCCGCAGACGAAATACAGGCCCATGAAGAAGGACAGGACGTACCACTCGCGCAGGCCCCACTGCATCGGCCGGAAAATGGACGCCGAGCGCCTGATCTGGCCGCGTTCCACCGCGAACACGCCCATCTGGCAGGTCACGCTGGACAGCAGCAGCACGGTGGTATTCACCGAGCCGAGCGCGATATCGAGGTGCGCGCCGGGCCACGCCATGCCCTGACCTTTGTCCACCGACCTGATGGTGAAGTACATCGCGAACAGGGCCGCGAAGAACATCAGCTCGGAGGACAGCCAGATGATGGTGCCGACGCTGACCAGGCTGGGCCTGCTCGGCTTATGTAGAGAACCAATCTCCGCTGGTGCTGTCGTCACTCAGCCATTATTACGACACTGCGTAGGGGATCGCCACGCGACCCCCGGGTTTGGCCGCACTGCGACCGTGCCGTTATCGCGCTATCGGTAGCATGGCCTGTCATGAAGGTCGTTGTGTATAGCCACGACGCCGACGTGCGGGCTCAGATGAAGCTCGCCATCGGCTCCCGCCCCGCCATGGACGTGCCGGAAGTCACCGTGATCGAGGTGGCGACAGAGCCCGCGCTGTTCCGCCTGCTGGACAACGCCGGGGCGGACGTGCTGGTGCTAGACGGGGAGGCCCAGCCTGCCGGCGGCATGGGCGTCTGCCGCCAGGCCAAGGACGAAATCTACAACTGCCCGCCGGTGCTCCTGGTCACCGGGCGGCGAGATGATGGCTGGCTGGCCGCCTGGTCTCGCGCCGACGCGGTGATCAGCCACCCCATCGACCCTGTCGCCCTGGCTCGCGAACTCGCCGGCTTGATGCGGGCGCGGACCACCGTAGGCTCTTAATAAGGTCGAAGCCCATGGATTCCAGAACAACATGGCCCTCTCTGCTGGGGCCGCTGACTCGTGGCGAGTCGCTGACGGCTGACGAGGCCGAGTGGGCCATGGGCGAGATCATGGACGGGGCCGCGACCTCGGCGCAGATCGCGGGTTTCGCCATCGCGATGCGGATGAAGGGCGTGTCGGTCGCTGAGATGACCGGCCTCGCCCGGGCGATGCTCGCGCACGCGACGCCCATCCATGTGCCCGGCCACGTCGTTGACTTGGTGGGCACGGGCGGTGACGGCGCGCACACGGTGAACGTCTCCACGATGGGCACGATCGTCGCGGCGGCCGCCGGCGCGCGGATGGTCAAGCACGGCAACCGTGCCGCGTCCTCGTCGTGCGGGGCCGCCGACGTGCTTGAGGCGCTCGGGGTGGTGATCGACCTTCCGCCGGAGGCTTCGGCGTCGCTTGCCGCTTCGATCGGGGTCGCGTTCCTGTTCGCGCCGCTGTACCACCCGTCGCTGCGGCATGCCGGACCGACCCGGAGCGAACTGGGCGTGCCGACCATCTTCAACTCCCTCGGCCCGGTGGCCAACCCGGCCCAGCCGTCGTCGATGGCGGTCGGCGTTGCCGACCCGCAGGTCGGCGCGATCATCGCCGGAGTGCTCGCCGAGCGGGGCTGTTCGGCACTGGTGTTCCACGGCGGCGACGGGCTGGACGAGCTGACCACGACCGGGCCGTCGACCGTGTGGGTGGTGCACGGGGGAGAACTGGGATCGACCACGTTCGACCCGTCGGCGCTCGGGCTGGCACCATGCTCGCTTTCCGACCTGCGTGGCGGGGACGCCCCGGCTAACGCGGCGGTAGTCCGGTCCGTCCTGGCCGGCGCGACCGGCCCGGTCCGGGACATCGTGCTGCTCAACGCCGCCGCCGCCCTGGCCGCCGCGGCGGGCGTACCTGGGCCGTCGGCCCTGGTGTCGGCTCTCGCCGACGGTTACTCCCGCGCCGCCGAGGCCGTCGACTCCGGCGCCGCCGCCAAGCTGCTGGACCGCTGGATCGAAACAAGCCACGCCCTAGCCGGATAAGCGCTACTGGCGGTTTGCGGGCGGCTCAGCGTCAGGCCTCGGTGCTGCCCAGGGAGAAGGCCGCTTCCAGATCGTGGCGAGTGTACGTGCGGAACGCGATGTGGGTCTCGGTGTGGGTGACGCCCGGGACCTTGTTGAGGTGGCCTGGTATCACATCGGCGAGTTCCTCGTGGGTTCGCACCCGCACCATGGCGACCAGGTCGAACTCGCCAGTCACCGAGTACACCTCGGTGACCTCGGAGATCTGGACGATCTGCTCGGCGACCTCAGGGATGCGCTGTATTTCGGCCTTGACCAGGACAATCGCGGTGACCACTGGATCCTCCCTGGGGTGCAGCTGACTCGGACCTACGCTACTACGACATCGGCATGCCTGATCGCCGGGAGTACCGTATCCGCCGTCACTTCAGCACCTGCTGTCCCGTCCGCCGCTTCCGCCTCGGCGGACGCGGCCGCTGCCTCGGCGGACGCGGCCGCTGCTGCGGCTGCCTCTAGCAAGGCGTTGAGCTGGCCGAGCGTATGCACGCCCCGGCGGCCGAGCCGCTCGATCAGTCCGCCTAGCACATCGGCGGTCGCGCGGGCGTCGGCGAGCGCACGGTGGTTCGGTGCCGTCTTCGCACCGAAGAAGCGGGCCAGCGTGCCCAGCTTGCAGTCGGGTACCTCGTCCGGCTCCATCACCTCTCTGGCCAGCAGTACCGTGTCGAGCACGGGGAACCGGGGCCAGGCCAGCCCACAGTCGGCGCAGGCGGCGGCCAGGAAACTCAGGTCAAACGGGGCATTGTGCGCGACCAGCACACAGCCGTCCGCGAAGCGCAGCAGGCCGGGCAAGATCGTCGCCAGCCCCGGGGCAGCGGCGACCAGCCAGTCGGTGATGCCGGTGAGTTCCTCAATGCTGATCGGGACTGGCGTGCCGGGGTTGACTAGCGAGGCGAACTCGCCACGCCGTACGCCGCCGCGAACCCGGACCGCCCCGATCTCGGTGATGGCGCCGTCTTCCGGAGACCAGCCGGTGGTCTCCAGATCGACGACCGCGAAGTCCAAGTCGGTGAGCGCCACATCCTCTGGCGGCGCCGGTACGGGCACAGTCAAGCTCACGGTCCAACCGTAGACGGGCCCACTGACATTTTCGCGATGACGGGTGCGCCTGGTGCGCCTGGTGCGCCTGTGCGCCTCGCCTCGCCGGGCTCCCGAAAATGTCAGACCTGATCGCTACGGTGTGGCCATCGATGCACGCAGAGCGAGAACGCGAGGGAGAAACATGAGTATTGATTGCCGTCGGTGTGACACGCGCGGTGCCGCGTGCCAAGATTGCGTCGTGACGGTCTTGGCGCCACACGGCTCGGCCCAGTACTTGGGGGCAGAGGAACTGCGGGCGCTGCGCGTTCTCGCGGACGCTGGTATGGTGCCGCCACTACGCTTGAACGCCGGGCCGGTGATCTTGCCGGCGGCCCGCACCTGGGCGTTTCCGGCAACGAAGGCGTCGTGATTGTACAGCTGGAGCCGCAGTTCGGCGGCGAAACGTTGGCATCGTAATGAAGTGGTTGATCTTAGGCGAACCGGTTGAATCGCCATGTCGCCCTTCATTACGCTTGCCAGGAGTTTTGACTGGTCAGTAACGAAGCTCCGGCGATGGTTGGCCGTGCGCGTGACGCGGGGAGCTAGGGAGCGTGGGAGGCACGTGGGTAGGCGGCTAGCGGGCAAGATCGCCCGGTCTCGCCGTGGCGCGGCGGGTGCCTGCGGGCTGCTGGTGGTCGGTGGCCTGCTGTGCATGGTGGCCGTGAACGCCGGAGCGGCCCCCCGGCCGACGATCGCTCAGGTGCAGGCCCAGGTGGACAAGCTCACCAGCCAGTTCAACAAGGTGTCCGAGCAGTACGACCAAGTCGATGCCCAGCTGAAGTCCGCGCAGCAGCAGCTCAATCAGGTCACGGAGAACTACGACCACGCGGAGGCGCAGTTCAAGGCCGCGCAGCTGACCGTCGCCCAGATCGCCGCCTCGGCCTACGAGGACACCGGCTCGACATCCATCGCGGGCGTACTCACCTCGGGCAGCCCGGAGCAGGTGCTGCAGGAAGGGTCGCTGCTCCTGCAGCTGTCCAGCAGCCGCGACGACGAGACCCAGCAACTGCTCGCCGCCGCCAGTCAGCTGAGCGGCGTGCAGCAGGAAATGCAGCGAACCGATGCCGGGATCGCTTTGCTGAAAAGCCAGCTCGGTAACCGCAAGCGGTCACTTAACGGGCTGCTCAATACCGAGAAGGCCACCCTGGCCAGCCTCACTTACCAGCAGCAGCAGCAAGTGACCAGCAGCACCCTGGGCGAGGGCGGGAACGGTGACACCAATCCGACGCCGCCGCCGGACTTGCCTACCGGCACCCAGGCCGACACGGCGGTCGCGTTCGCCTACAGCCAGCTCGGCTGCCCGTATGTCTTCGGTGGCACAGGTCCGTGCAAGGACGGATACGACTGCTCTGGCCTGGTTCAGGCTGCCTGGGCGGCCGCTGGCGTGAGCATCCCGCGCGACACTTACTCGCAGTGGGCCGCGCTGCCGCACATCTCCATGTCCGATCTTCAGCCAGGCGACCTGCTGTACTACAACGGTGAGAGCCACGTCGCGATGTACGTGGGCGGCGGCATGATCATCGACGCGCCCTTGCCAGGCGAAGACGTCGAGGAGATACCGGAGAATACTCCCTGGTATGCCGAAAACCTGGACGGCGTCGTCGCGCCGTAGACATTGGCTGGCGCCACGTTGTTTTCACGCTGCGCCACCCTGGGCCAGCACAAGCCGCACCCTTCGGGCAGCCAGGGTTGGCAACCCATGGGGTGGCGAGGCGCCGCAACCCCGCTGACCGTCCGGCCGCAGGAGCCGGCCATACCGGCAACGCGCCCGAACTCAATAACTGACGGCACATTCGCCGCCCGCGCGCCACGGATCGACGGCCGGTACACTCGTGCGGTGCGCCGCACGCTTATCGTCACCAACGATTTCCCGCCGCGCCAGGGCGGCATCCAGTCCTTCGTGCACGCGCTCGCGACTCGCCTGCCGCGGGGCACGGTGACCGTCTACGCACCGAAATGGCGCGGCGCGGCCGGATTCGATGCGGAGCAGCCGTTCCCCGTGATCCGGCATCCGACGTCGCTCATGCTTCCAGTTCCTTCGGTGACCCGGCGCGCAGCGGCCATCGCCAGGGAACACGAGTGCGAGGCGGTGCTGTTCGGCGCCGCGGCCCCGCTCGGACTGATCACCCCGGCGCTGCGCAAGTCCACGAAGATCAGCAGGGCCGTCGCGCTCACCCACGGGCACGAGGCGGGCTGGGCGGCGCTGCCCGGTGCCCGCGCGCTGCTGCGCCGGATCGGAGACGAGGTGGACACGGTCACCTACCTCGGCGAGTACTTCAGGACCCGCCTCGCCCGTGCGCTGTCCCCGGCGGCGGCCGCGCGTATGGTCCGGCTGGCTCCGGGCGTGGATGCCGACGTGTTCCGGCCGGGGACGGGCGGCGCGGCGATCAGGGACCGGCACGGCCTGGCCGACCGGCCGGTAGTTGTCTGCGTGTCCCGCCTGGTGCCGAGAAAGGGTCAGGACACGCTGCTCAAGGCCTGGCCGGCGATCCGTGCCGAGTTCGGCCAAGCCGCCCTGCTCCTGGTCGGTGACGGTCCGTACCGCACGAATCTGGAGCGGCTCGCCAGCGCCCTTGGCATCGAGGACAAGGTCGTGTTCGCCGGCTCGGTGCCCCAGGCCGAGTTGCCCGCCTACTTCGACGCGGGCGACGTGTTCGCGATGCCGTGCCGGACGCGGCGGGCGGGCCTGGATGTGGAGGGCCTGGGAATCGTCTACCTGGAGGCATCCGCGACGGGTCTGCCGGTGATCGTCGGGGACTCCGGCGGCGCTCCCGACGCCGTGCTGGACGGCGAGACCGGCTATGTCGTTCCCGGCGGTGACCCGGCGAGTGTGGCCGGGCGCGTCATCGAACTGCTCGCCGACCCGGCTAAGGCGCGGGCGATGGGGGACAAGGGCATGGCCTGGGTGGACCGCGAATGGCGCAGGGAACTCGGTGTGACCCGCCTGGAAACCCTGCTCAGCTGAGCCCTCGCCACGTCGGAACGCCGCAGAACCAGCCATCCTGACGCGGTTAGGCGTCTCGCGGCGAGCAAAGTAAGCAATTTCCCCGATGCGCTCCGGGGGGCCTTAGCGCGAGGCTCGATGCTGACCGGCCAGAGGGCCGGCCCCCACGAGGAGGAGCCATGATCTGGCGAGCAGCCCGCCGAGTCGCCCACCGCGTATCCCGGACGGTCGACAACGCCAACCAGGCCCAGCGCAGGCTCACGGTGCTCGCCGGTGCCGCGGACCGATGGGCACCGGACCGGGGTAAGGTCCCGGACACGTTCAGCGAGTTCATGTTCCGGACATCCGGGCCGCTGCTGCACGAGCCGTCCGCCCGCCGCCGTGCCCGCGGCCGGCGGGTTCGCTGACCGCGAGAACTCAGGAGTACAGCGCCTCGGCCTCGTCGGCGAAGTCTTTCATCAGTACGGACCGGCGGATACCGAGCTTCGCGCTCAGCTGGCCCGCCTCCTGGGTGAAGTCCACCTCGAGAATCCGGAACCTCCTGATCGACTCCGCCCGGGACACCGCCTTGTTCGCGTCATCGACGGCTGCCTGCACCTCCGCGATCAGCTCAGGATCGTCGCGGAGCGAGGCGATCGAGGCGTCGGCCGGCTTGCCGTGCTTTTCCTTCCACGGCCCGAGCGCCTCCTCATCCAGCGTGATCAGCACTGCCACGTACGGCTTGCCGTCGCCGACCACCATGCACTGGCTGATCAGGGCGTGGCTGCGCAAGCGGTCCTCGAGCACGGCGGGCGCCACGTTCTTGCCGCCGGCGGTGACGATCATCTCCTTCTTCCGGCCGGTGATGGACAGGAAGCCCTCGTCGTCGATCTCACCGATGTCGCCGGTGCGGAACCAGCCTTCCTCGGCGAAGGTGTCGGCGGTCGCCGCCTTGTTGTCCCAGTAGCCGGCGAAGACATTGACTCCCTTGATCAGCACCTCGCCGTCCTCGTCGATCCTGATCGCGACGCCGGGCAGCGCCTGGCCCACGGTGCCGATCTTGACCCGGTCTGGCCGGTTGACGGTGGCGGCAGCGGTCGTCTCGGTCAGCCCGTAGCCCTCCAGGATCGTGACCCCGATGCCGCGGAAGAAGTGGCACAGCCGCTCGTTGAGCGCGGCGCCGCCGGAGACCGCGTACCGCACCTGACCGCCCAGCGCGGCGCGCAGCTTCCCGTACACCAGCTTGTCGAACAGGCCATGCTGAAGCCGCAGCCCCAGACTGGAACCCCCGGAATCCAGGGAACGGCTGTACGCGATCGCGACCGCGGCGGCGCGCCCGAAGATCGCGCCCTTCCGCTCGCTCTCCGCCCGCTGCTGCGCGCCGTTGAACACCTTCTCGAAGACCCTCGGCACGGCGAGGATGAACGTGGGCCGGAAGGTCGCCAGTGCGGGCAGGATGTCGGTCAGCGAGGCGCAGTGTCCGAGTACTATGCCGCCCTCGATGCAGCCCACCTCGATGATCCTGGCGAAGACGTGCGCGAGCGGCAGGAACAGCAGTGTGCTCGCATCGCCCGTGCCGGTTACGCCGGCTAGCGGTCCCATGAACGCGTTGCGCACGTCGGCGAGCAGGTTCTGATGGGTGAGCTCGCAGCCCTTGGGCCGTCCTGTGGTTCCCGAGGTGTAGATCAGCGTGGCCAGGTCGGCCGCCCGCACCCCCTTGGTGCGCGCGGCCATCTCCTCGTCCTCGACCGCCTTGCCGCCGTCTGTCAGCGCTTGCAGCGAGTCGACCCGCCACAGCTGCTCAAGGGCGGGGATCCGGTCGCGGAATCCCTCGATCATCGCCTCAAACTCGGCGGTCTCGGCGAAACACGCCTTGGCGCCGGAGTTGCTCAGCATCCATTCGGCCTGCTCAGCCGAGGAGGTCTCATACACCGGAACGCAGACGGCGCCGGCCGCCCAGAGCGCGTAGTCAATCAGCGTCCACTCGTACCTGGTGTGCGAAAGCAGCGCGACCCGGTCGCCGATGTCGATGCCCGCTGCTATCAGGCCCTTGGCGAGCGCCACTACTTCGTCCTTGAACATGGCGGCGGTCACGTCGGCCCAGCCATCGACGGCCGGGCGCCGCATGATCACCGTCTGTGGCTGCTCAGCCGCGCGCCGGAAGACCACGTCGGCCAGGCTGGCATCCGCCGGGATCTCCGCTAGGGCAGGAAGGCTGAATTCGCGCACCGCAGCTCCTTGTCCGGTATCGCTACTCGTGGGTACAGCTTAGAACGCCTCAGATAGCCATGCACGTCGCAGACGCTCTAGGGTGGGCTTGCGGGAAGGGCAGCGTACGTACATGCGAGTTCACGTGGTGAGTGACGTCCACGGCCGGGTGGACGCGCTGACGGGTGCCGCTGTCGGCGCGGACGCGCTCATCTGTCTCGGCGACCTGCTGCTGTTCCTCGATTATGCCGATCCAGCCCAAGGGATCTTCGCAGACCTGTTCGGGGCTGAGCGGGCGCGTGAATACATCGATCTGCGGACGGCGAAGCGATTCGACGAGGCCCGGGCACTGTCAGGGCTTCTATTCGGAAGTTATAATAACATCGCTACCGTCTTCGATCAAGCTGTCGATAAGCAGTATGCGGAGCTGTTCGGCGCACTGCCGGAACCGGCCTACCTTACCTACGGTAACGTCGATGTGCCGCGGAAGTGGGCCAGCCACCTCAAGCCGGGGCACATGGTGCTGGACGGCGGCACGGTAGAGCTGGGCGGCTGGACGTTCGGTTTCGTCGGCGGGGGCCTGCACTCGGTGTACCGGACGCCGAACGAGATGAGCGAGGAGGAGTTCCGGGCCAAGCTCGACGCGATCGGGCCGGTAGACGTGCTTTGCACGCATATCCCGCCCGCAGTGCCCGAGTTGCTCTATGACACGGTCGCCAGGCGGATGGAGCGGGGAAGCGCGGCGCTGTCCGACATGATTAAGCGGACCAGACCGCGGTATGCGCTGTTCGGGCATGTGCACCAGCCACTGACGAGCCGCACTAGGATCGGACTCACGGAATGTCTCAACGTGGGCCATTTCCGGGCAACGGGCGCACCCCATGTCCTGCAGTGGTAGCGGGTACGATCGAGGAAGGGAGGCGCCAGGTGTCCGAATCGGCCAGCGACCAGCACGGCGAGGACCGGCCCGCCGTGGACGGTTCCAGCGTGGACGGTCCCAATGTGGAGAGTTCCAACGTGGACCGGCCCAGTGCCGACCGGCCTAGTGCTGACCGGCCCGATGCCGACAGGCCCGGTGCCGACCGGCTGTCCAGCGAGCGGCCTAGCGAGCCGGAGGCCCAGCGGTTCAGCGATTGGCGCGATGACGGGTCAGCTCCGCGTTTTATCGAGGCGCCGAGCAGGTCGTCCCTCGACCCGGTGGACATGTCGGCTGGTGCCGGGCAGGGCACGACGGCTAGGGACCGCCGCGGCACGTCGGCCGGCAGCCGAGGCACGTCGGTCGGCAACCGGCCGGGCACGCCGGCTGGTGACCGGCCGGGAAAACCGGCTGGTGACCGGCCGGGAAAGTCGGCTGGTGACCAAGTCGCGGACCTTCAGCGGTGGCTGATGAAGGCCGGCGCGCGCAGCATGGCGAACCAGGTCGCGGACAACGTCCGCCGCACGCTCGGCCAGACCAAGCGCGACAGCCGCGACGTCTGGGGCACGGCGACGACTGAGCCACCGCCCGACGAGCCGCCCGAGTGCCAGTGGTGCCCGGTGTGCCAGGCAGCCCGGAGGCTCAGGGTGTCCGGGCCCGGCTTGAGCGACCGGCTGGCTGGCGTCGGCGGCGTCCTCGCCTCCGCGGTTCAGGACGCTTTCTCCGTGGTCGAGCAGGCGATCAAGACGCAGCCGCCAGACGACGGTCACCAGGACAGCTCTTCATGACGCTGGCCATCGGAGTTGATGTCGGTGGCACGAAGGTAGCGGCGGGGGTCGTTGACGCCGACGGCAGGGTCGTGGCCAAGCTGAAACGCTCCACACCCGCGGCCAGCCCCATGCAGACCGAACAGGCCATCGCCGACGTGGTCACTGAACTGCTCGCCGGCTACGAGGTGTCCGCCATCGGGCTTGGCGCGGCCGGGTTCGTGGACAGCGCACGCGCGACCATGCTTTTCGCGCCTAACCTGGCCTGGCGCGACGAGCCGCTCAAGCAGCGGGTCGAGGAGAGGCTGGGCCGCCCGGTGATGGTCGAGAACGACGCGAACGCGTCGGCTTGGGCCGAAGCCAGGTTCGGCGCGGCGCGTGGGTATTCCGACGTCATGCTGGTCGCGGTGGGGACCGGCATCGGTGCCGCCATCATCATCGGCGGGGAGCTCTACCGCGGCCGGTGGGGGATGGCCGGCGAGCCGGGCCATATGCGCGTGGTGCCGGACGGACGGCTGTGCGGCTGCGGGAACCGAGGCTGCTTCGAGCAGTACTGCAGCGGCAACGCGCTGGTCGCCGAGGCACGTGAGTTCGCCCGGCGCACGCCGGAAGGCGCGATGAGACTGCTGCAACTGGGCGGCGGCACTCCGGACGGCATTTCCGGTCCGTGTATCACTCAGGCGGCGACCGAGGGTGACCCGGCCGCGCTGCGCTGCTTCCAGACCGTGGGCGGGTGGCTCGGTCAAGGGCTCGCCGACTTGGCGGCGATCCTGGACCCGGCCTGCTTCGTGATCGGTGGCGGAGTCTCCGAGGCGGGCGAACTGCTGCTTGAGCCCGCGCGGACTGCCTTCGAGCGCGCGCTGACCGGCCGCGGCCACCGTCCGCTCGCCGAGATCAGGGCCGTGCAGCTTGGCCCGGACGCCGGCCTGGTCGGCGCCGCCGACCTTGCCAGATCAGACGCCGCGCTGCCCGCGCGGGGGTTGCCGTCCGCAAAGTGGGCATTGCGTATCAGACAACCGCGCCGTCGTCACCATCTGAGTCGTCTCGGTCGGAGTCATTCAGCCTGAACACCAGCAGCGCCACGCCGGTTACGAACGCGGCGACCGCGATGAACACGAACAGCCCCGGCATCGACCATCGCGCCGCGGTCGCCACCAGCAGGTAGCCGGGGCCGCCGAACAGGGCCAGCCAGGCCAGCTTGGACAGCGGGTCCAGCTTGGGCAGGGGCGGTGGCGGCGGTGGCACATAGTGCTCGCTGTCGGGCGTGGCACCGGTGGCCGCGCGCCAGATGTCAGCCGACCCGGTACCCGCGGACCCGACAGTCCCCGCGGACCCGATGGCGCCCGGTGCGGACTCGATGGCGCCCGGTGCGGACTCGATGGCGCCCGGTGCGGGGCCGACGGTACCCGGTGCGGGACCGACGGCCGTCGTGCCGGGGGTGACGGAGGGCATTTCCTCCCGTTCGGGCCACGGCACCGGCTCGGTCGTGCTGAGCGGCGAATCGAATCTGGAGACCAGGTCACGCCATGCGGCATCCTCACGCGCTTCTTCTTCGCTGTTCGGATCCCACTCTGGCACGTCCTCAACGATAGTCCACCCGTCCGCAAGTACATCGTCGTGCATACGGGCTTGTCGTGGCTCGGCGGGTGACACAACGCCGCCAGTCGCGCACTTTATCGAATAGCCTGAAGTGGGCTAAGCCTCGCAAAGGGAACATCCCGCACGGGCTTATGAACTCGGCGAATGGCCTGCCGCGGAAGCGTGGTCGGCGACGAACTGGGTGCTGCCCTCGAAGATGGTCAGCGCGTCGTTGTCATGCGTAGCGACATGGTAGCTGTCGGGCAGAGGGACGACCGTGAGCTGGCTTTCCGGCAGGGCGTTCAGCAGCACGGGCATGCTGGCCGGGCCGACCACGTGGTCAGTCGTACTGCGGAAAACCAGCACCGGCTGTGTCACCTCGTTCAGGTGCTCGCCGGTGGTCCGCCACATGCGCGGCAGAGTGGCCGCCGACCGTACCGGAACCCGCTTATAGCCGAGCTCATACCCGCCGGGCTTCTTGATGTCGCTGCCGATTCCCGGCAACGACCTGACCACGTACTTCATCGCCGGAGCCAGCAGGAACAGCTTGGTGTCCGGCGCCAGCGACGGGTTGACCAGCACCAGCCCTCGCACGGCAGAGCGATGTACCTCGGCGAGCCGCAGCGCTAGACAGGCGCCCATGGACAAGCCGAACACGAACACTTCCTGGCACTGGCCGGCCAGTGCGGTGAACGCGCGATCAACCTCGGCGTACCAGTCGGTCCAGCCGGTCGTGGCCATATCCTGCCAGGTGGTGCCATGTCCGGGGAGCCTGGGCAGGCTGACCGTCAGGCCCTTGTCCGCGAGGTGGTCCGCCCACGGGCGGAGTGTCTGCGGGCTGCCGGTGAAGCCATGGCACAGCAGCACGCCGACCGGTCCGCCAGCGTGCTCGAACGGCTCCGCGCCCGGCATTACTGTGACTGGGGATGACATGCACGCATCGTCGCACGAAGGCGTGCTCGCCGCATACCCCGGACCGTGGGACGATGTGGGCGTGTTCTACTGGCTGGTAAAGGCAACGCTCGGCACGACGCTGAAGATCGTGTTCCGGCCCTGGTCGCGTGACGTGGGCAATGTGCCAAGACGCGGCCCGGTGATCCTGGCGAGCAATCACCTGTCGTTCTCCGATCACTTCTTCGGGCCGCTGCCTGTGCCGCGCAAGGTCACCTTCCTGGCCAAGGCCGAGTACTTCACCGGACGCGGGCTCAAGGGGTTGCTCACCAAGGCATTTTTCGCCGGCGTCGGCCAGATCCCGATCGACCGCACCGGCGGCGAGGCCAGCGAGCGAGCACTCACCACAGGGCTGCGCGTGCTGGCTCACGGCAACGTGCTAGGCATCTATCCCGAGGGCACGCGCAGTCCGGACGGTCGGCTGTACCGAGGCAAAACCGGCGTGGCCAGGCTGGCCATCGAGTCCGGTGCCCCGGTGGTTCCGTGCGCGATGATCAACACGTTCGAGTTCCAGCCGCCCGGTCGGCTGATGCCCGACATTCGGATCAGGCCCGGCGTGAAGTTCGGTGAGGCGCTCGACTTCTCCCGATACCACGGCCAGGAAGCCGACCGGCAGGTTTTGCGTGAGGTGACCGACGAGATCATGCGGGCAATCGGCAAGCTGTCCGGCCAGGAGTACGTCGACATCGACGCGCGCCGAGCCAAGGCAGAGCTAGCGGGCAAACCCGGGGAGGCAGAAAGCGCCGAGTGATAGCCGACGGTAACCACCCGCCACGAGAGCCGGTGCGCGAGTCTGGCGACGTACCCGCTCCCGTTCTAGGGTGCCCATACCGGGACAAAGCGCGCGCGAGGGGGCAAGAGTACACGCGATCATCCGGTTACTGTCGAGGTGTAGCCTCCGGCCCGCAGCCGGCCCCGCAGCCGGCCCGCAGGCGCC
>Ga0335074_10001870_pt1 | contig 28547 bp, 24 predicted proteins | sample Lox_Sample_23_FD_206715 | JGI IMG/M metagenome (GOLD analysis project Ga0335074, IMG submission 206715) | Soil microbial communities from Loxahatchee National Wildlife Refuge, Florida, United States - Lox_Sample_2.3 | ecosystem: Environmental > Terrestrial > Soil > Wetlands | place: USA... | reverse complement strand
AATATAGAGTAGGATCGCCGGCTGGGAGCAAGCGGACTCAATGAATTGGTAGCCTATATAACAAGAATCTAAAGCTAAAGAAGGAAGAAGGAGGATGTAGTAGTCTACAAGCAGGTTTATATAGTCCCTTACAGGTCACGTGTCGCTTACGGCCTGTCTGTTAGCTAACTGCCCGTGCAAACTGCCCATGCGAACTGCCCATGCAAACTGCCCATCTGTGGACCCGTAACGGTCCGTAAACGGCTGTAGCCGGGCCGTAACACACTATAAGGGCTAAGATCTTACGTTGGATAAACTGCTAAAGGCAAGCTAGCACACAATCAGCTAACACACTAACGGCCAAATAGAGGCTCTAAGTCGAAAGATGGATTAGACAGCTATTAGAACAGTAGGATTAGCAAGAGAAAACCTAGTCCTCTAAGATAAAAGAAGCAATAGCATGCGGAGAATGGGAAGCTAAGTCGTATTGTACGATTAGGGACAGACTTAGGGGTTGTAGGGTAGTCCTTAAAGACATACCACCTACAAAACAGATACTAAGGCTCTACAAGGGGCTTTGTAAGGCAGAGAGCGTACTGCTAACACAAGATCGTACGGGGAGGATAGGGCTAGCTAAGTTCCTCTACAAACAGAACGTACCTGGCTTTACTACAGCAACTTGCTAGTGCAGAGCTAGGTATAAGACGCCACATCACATGGCTTTATACTGCAAGTACGAAACAGATAGGAGGCATTACCTACATGTAAGTAAAACTAGGACCTACACCCAGATAGTGGGCACGAACGAAGGGGCAAGGCACTTCGTACGATAGATGATGTATTCAGGCAGGCTAGGGCAGTTTGCTCTAGCTAAACGCTTGCTATTTGACAGCGAATAGCTCTCTCTTTAACAGATAAGTGGCAGTGAGGCTATTTGTTTAGTAATTGCAGGCTGCAAGTAATTTATAGATTCATACAGAGACGAGCAGCTTAGGGTTTTTTATCCTATTATGATAGTAGCAAGGTTTTCCCTAGTTTTTAGACTTTTATAGGAGACCCGCATAGCCTTAAGCTCAAACGGTGTAAGATTAATAATAATAATAATATAGTAAGACTCTAATAAAGTTGGGGTTTGCAGCACAATTTATAATAGTACAAAATGGGTTGTACAAAATTGGAAGCGCCTTAAAGGAACTTCAACTTCAACTGCAATTACAAAGGGACCTTTCTATATGTTTAATTCCCTAGCTAGGTGTAAGGAACCCTACAAGCATACTAGGGATTTGCTAATACTAATAGCAATTGACGATTATAATTGCTTTATAGGGGAGTGGATATTGCTAACCAACTTCAAGCTGGATTTTCAACCCAACAACAAGGGATAAAACCATTGCGTCCGCTCTTCTACTAGCTTTTAGATTCTATAATTATTAATGCATTTATCCTTTTAGAGCATGAAAGGAAGGCCAAATTAAAAGGGAAAATCGACAGCGTACGTAGTATGCATCAGTCTTTTCAAGAAAAATTAGTCTCTGACCTACTTAAAGAACCAAAAGCTACTATAAAGCAAATGTACATTACGAAGTTGACTACTACGCTCCCTCGAATACGGCATGCAACCCCTATTGGAATTCACCGACAAATTCGAGCAAAGCAGGCAGTACGCTTATACTGTCGGTGGTGCCGGCACAGCAAAAAAAAGTGATAATCACCGAATTATTACCCCTTCAAATCAAGTGCCACGAACCCAAATAAGCTGTAGTCATTGTAGGGTCCCTTTATGTAGGGAATGCTTTTGGAAATTCATTCCTGTCACCCTGTCAAGGGGTTGTTTGATAGCTGGCTTACCCCTGATCCTTGCTGAGAGGGTGGAGCACCACTATAAGTCTATGGGCTGGTCCCTCTTCTATGAGATAACCTAGTATCAATACATTCAATAATCCTCATGTTCATGTGCTCCGCCCATAAAACTTGACAATTCCTGCCCTGACTAAGCCCTAAGTTATGTTGGAATTATGAGAATAGACTAGTGATTCAGTGCGCAGCATAGAATAGAATTACATTAATCTTGTTGACTTAATGGGTATCTAGCCCCATATATATATCCATAAAGGTGCCACTATTCACCCGGAAGCCCTCGTCGCCGAGTAGCAAAGCCGAGCAGACAGATCAAGTTGACAGACCGAGTACAACACCCAGTACAACACCGAGTAGCTAGTCAAACCACAGTAGCTGTCAATTCCAACAAGTTATAGCTTTTATATAGATATTTAATGGATTCAATTCAATGTCTTTAATGCTGTACAGATGATTTTGGTGATTTTGGTAGGGTGCGCCTAACCTACCAACTTTACCGAATTAGGGGCGCTAGGGCAATTCTTCAAATTCCCGCGCAAAGGGATAATAAAACACGCTAACATTATTTCCGCTAAGGGCAGTTGAGAGGGCAGTGAACACTGTAAAATGGCCTAGTTAGCTGCAATAGACTACCTTCAGACAATTATATAGGGAGACGAGTTACTCCTAAGACGCGTCAAAAAAAAAAGTATAGCTCTTATCTCACTGCATATTTCTCTACTGATTTATTTTGCAATCTATTATTGCTGTCTCAATTAGATACTCGATATCTCGATCGATTCTAGTTCAAAGTTCTTTCGACGCTGCAGTCTCATTCTCTGACTGTCTGTTTCCTCTGCATTTGTCAGGCAGTAGGCACCGAGCCATACCTTCCTGTCTTCGCTTCGCAAACTCTGCCGCGCCATTCGCAGTGGCATAGAGAAAGTCTGGCTGATCAGTTTGGTTTAACATTTCAAAATTCTCCTGCCCTTCGAGGACGACTGATCCTTGTCCGGACGAGAAATCTGCTAGGGCATTGCGCAGTGCTGTGCGGAAGCGTTGGTCAGACGCAGACTCGCCGGTCAATACCAGCTCTTGGACATCCTGTAGGGTAGACTTGACAAACTCGCGAATGCGATTTGCCACTTTTGCCCAGTACACATCTTCATCCTTATAAGCTGAAAGCTGCCGGAGACCAAGAGATGGCTCAACGAACTTGTTCCGCACGCGAAACATACGGGCTTTCCTTACAAGATCAAAGCCTCCGCTCAAGCTGTCTTGGCTGTAGTCGAGAAAGAGGTTCCACCTCGAAGGGAAGAAATACTCTTCTGTTTCGCAACCATACACATCAGTGTAGTTTCGACACAAACCTTTACCGTACCCGGCGTAAGCTGCTGAAGTAGCGAAGAGCTGACTAAACAACGGATCCCGTTTATCAGGCATCAGGTTCTTGATACCGAGATAGTCGAAAACATCGCCAACTTCTTCTTCTGTGACTGTCACATATTCAGGTTGACTGAGAACCGCGGCTTTGACTCGTGCACCGAGTTTGGCTTGAGCGGCTTCACGAAGCTGAGACACCATAGCTGAGAGACCGACCACTTGCGGCGTTGTTGGCCGGCCCAGCATCTTGTTCATGCGACGTTTAGCTCGCCATAGTACCCAATCCCTCCATGACATGCCGCCTGGGATTCGCTTGCCATCTGGAGTGAAGTTTGCGGGCTGAGTGAGCTCTTGCATGAGAGACACATATGGCTTAGAGCCCAAGATCTTAGCTACCGCCTCATAGGATCCGTCATCATGTCTGATGGCGACAGTTCTTGAATGATGTATATCAGCACTGAATTGTACGATCAGACTGCTAAGAAAGGGGGCAGTTAGATGTACCCGTAGCCCATTTCCAGTGCAAAGCCAATCCCAGCAGACTTGGCCTCAGCAGCTGTTGGACATCTGTCGCATTTTTCAAAAGGACATGGCCATATTGGCCCATCATGCTCCTGAGCGGCAGCCAGAAAATAGAGGGAAGCGACGATGCTGAGAACGCGAATACCTCGCATCTCGAGCAAGCATGAGGTGATGGTGACGCGAGGATTGAGTTAGCACGATGTACTGAGGAGGGGCTGCAATCTATGCAAACGATTAAAAGTATGAATGTGGGATAGCGGTTAAGTTAGGAATGTGATGTGGGATATATTGGGAGTGTGATGTGGGATGGTGCACTGCCGATTGAGATATTTCCAAAAAAATTCGTTATTGGCCCCCAAACGGGGTTCCATGGCCGTACACTGCCTCACAACGCAACTATATATAATCGCTCGGGAAACTGGGCCTAACACCGAATTGGCCAATTCGGTGAATCGATCGGTTGGCATGTAAGCGCCCGCGCCCCCCAATTAGCTCAATTGTGCCAAATTAGCCAATTAGGCCCTGATTCGTTCAATCACTGATTCTGGTAATTTTCTGAAACCGAATTGGCCAATTCGGTGTTACAGGCCACTCTCATGAAACTTGAGGATTCACTCCTGAAATCCAAAGTGAACGAATGCGAGAATAAAGATAACCAACAGTCGGGTTTCTGCTGGCATAGCCAGGCCCGCCTCTTGACCACCAGCTCGAAGTCTCTGAGGCTAAGGTCCATGACTAACAAAGCCCTGTAACATGTTGTCTGTCTTTCTGTACTGCTCAACCTGCGGACAAGTTGGTCGTTCAATCTCAGCTATAGCGATGCATATTTTGGGTCATTTATTCCTTCACTCAGCTCATCTGCCACCGACCCTCGTCTTTCTTGGCTCTCTCAGCTCTGCGGCCGCTTCGGCGGCTCTGCGGCACCTTGAGGCTTTCGAACCAACATCGTACCTAGCCTCAGGGGTTGAAAGGCACAGTATGAAGGCTTAGCAAACCTTGTTGGAAGGCGGTTGTTGCTCAGAAAGTTTGGAAGTATTAAATCGAGGACTTTCTCTGCTATAGAGTGATCATTATGTTCAAGCACTCATAGCATTGCGTTCTAACACCTCTTACTATCTCCTCAATTTTTCACGACTTGGCTGTAGCAAAATGCGCGGACTTGGACTTATGGTATGGAGTTGTCTCCTTCTCCTTGTAGCAACAAGTCCCCTGCTTAAGGAGGAACGGAGTGGAAAATACACTCTTTTCAAGCTCAAGGACAAGAGAGACGATGTCTCAGATATTTGGCCCTTCCCAGGAAACGACTCGGATAGTATAACCAACCCAGTTGATAGATGGGATGGCGACTACAGCACGTACGCCAAAACCTTCGGCAGTGGTGTACCGCGGAAGTTCATAGAGAAGGGCTGCGGCTCCGCAACCGATCCCAATAGCCTAAGATCATGGGTCACCAACTCATGGGAGGAAGCCAGGTCACTGATGACTGCACAAACTACTTGGATTCCGGGGTATGATTTCAACATTCCCCACACACAATGGCTCGGGAAGGACTGGAACTCGGACATCTGGTGGGGACCATTTGAGTGGAACTATCGGAGCATCATAGCTAGTATGCTGAGCGACTTTATACTTCCAACTCCGTTTGCACCATAACTAACTTGTTATTAGAGAACTTTGGCCGTTTGCAAAAAGTGTTTAGCAATGACCCACCTTCCGGAGAATACATCTACTGGTACTGTTATGACTATGGCAACGAATGTAGTCCTGGTACGGTAGCATACTCGTGGTCCAGTATCTATTTCCTTTGGCGCAACCACTATACTGTCTTTTGTCCAGGCCTTGCCCCTAAGATTGAATCACTTGCTACGCAAATCAACCGCGCCGCCGGCAGCGTTGACGCCCAGCGCGTTATGGAGAACTTCCAGACCAACGCAGGTGAGGTGATGTTCCATGAAATCTGGCACTACACAATGGTGTCGCAGCCTCGCACAGAGGACTACGCTTACCGCGCTCAGGATACTTGGGACCTAGCCAAGAATCGAGGTACGGACTACGCCTACGTCAACGCAGACTCGTATGCTCTTGATGCCGTCGCCATCTACGTGCAACAGCACTTCAGTAATTCTATGTCTCCCATCCCATCCAAAGAGTACAACTCAGCCAACGATACGGGAGATGGTACTTCCGTCGTAAATGCGACGGGAAAATTCCTGACTGATTCACCTTGGGAGAGCTGGCAACCCGGAATCGACATGCCTGTTCTGCAACCGGATCCTAGCTTTTGGGATGAGATCGTAGAGTCGGATGTCGCTGCACTGGGGACGGACCTCAATATTATGACTGAAGTATACCCAAGCAAGACGGCTTGCGATATCACAGACTTCTTCCCCATAACTACCATCTTTCCGACGGCGACCGCAACTACGGAAGTCATCGGCGCCACCGGCACGCAATGCTATTGTACCTGTGGCCTAGGTACCATGGCGCCGCTCGCGTGGGCGACCAACGTCGGTCAGACGCTAACGAGCTGGTGTGCTCCATCTGGAACGGCCGTGCCATCTGGATTCACGAAGATCTCCAAGACAGATTGTGCCACGACTATTCCGGCAGCTACCACTAGTGCCGCCGCAGCCTCGTCGCTGTACTGCACTGATCCGAGCTTGGAAGACAGTGATGGCCTTTGCACGTGTAATCAAGGCACTGTCACAACTACAATTACACCAGCAGGGGGCCCAGGTAATACGTGCCCTACAGCAATTTAACACTTTTGGACATGGAGTGCAATCTTTCTTTCATTAGCGTATTTCTCGTAGTATAAGATTTCCATCTTAAGCACGTATGAACCACATTTCATAAGCTAGAGGGCCACACTGGGTATTAAATTGTATGCTTTTGTTAGCAAACTATAGAAAGTTCAGAAGGGAGAGAGATAAATCTGAATTACTATTCTTTAGGTATTTACAAGAAATAAGGAATATCTTTCTTGAGCACCTTTTTTTAGAGCCTCCCCTAACCCTGTCCTTAATGATTGATTGATTGATTGATTGGTCGATTAAATACATAAGCTTCTTGCCGACTAAGGGCTATAAGCTAACTAAACTGTTTCAGTATTTGCTATTGTTCTAAGTTAAGACCTAGCTGATCTGAGACCAGTCTGCGGCTGTAGGTGTAGTCAGCGGCTACGTCCTACATCATCCTCACTCGCTCCTGTCACGTTCCCTACTTCTATCTCTTCTGCCATTTCTATTTCCTCTCCTACAATTGCTCTAGGTTGGAACCTTCCTGTTTTAATCGCATATTGAATTATTGCTGTTGGAATTATAGCTATTGTGGCTATTAGGGAATCCTGGATCCTACAGAATCCTTTGCATCCTACGGCTGAAAAGCCACACCACGAATGTGAATATATAGAGGCCATATGCCCACCCTAATTCTTCAATCAATTAAGCAAGTCAATCAATTCACGATGTGCTCACATTTCCAGCAATTGCTTTAATGTCCTTCAAATTAGGTTTCCATTTCTCTCGTAATCCATCCACAAAGCAACCATTCCTCCTATCTCTGCGTTCACTCCAACCTCCTAGGGCATAAGCTAGGTCGCCCTACCTGTCTGTTATTGTCTCTCTCAGTTGGGTCCACTTGCTTCTCCACTTTAGGGAGTAGAATAGTGTGGAGAGATAGAATGGGTGTGCCGTCAAAGTACACGATCGTCAGGGCAACGGGTAGGTCAGCGTACAATCTCGAAGCAAAACACACAAAAGAAACAACTGTATTCTGTGTCCGTAAAGAAATCTCTGTCTAAATGTCCGTATATCGTCCGTAAATCTAGTCTGTATCCGTAAAGCTCGTAAAACACCCGTAAAACCTGTCCTGCCCGTAAAGATAACTGTAAAGAAAAATGATTATGCTCGAAGGTAGTCTACGAGCTAGCTAAATGCATCGATACCCTAGTGCGGGCTCTGATCATGTGATTTTTATAGGGGACCACGGAACCCCACCACAATAGGAAGTGTTGTATTGATTCTACCCCATTTTACATGCACAACTAGCTGACTGTTCAGCTGTAATGTGTTGGAATACAGCAATCGTGGCTGTTAATCCATGGTTACACCAATCATATCGGACTGCTGGACGTCCTCGGACTCTTTAGGAGTTTAAGGACTACCGGTTGCGGACTACAGACTTCAATCTGTTTGGAAGTCCTAGGAAGTTCTAGAAAGTCTTATACTTATTATATATAGAGGGTAAAGAGCCCGTTCACTTGAGCATCATTAAGCAATGGAATCATTAAGCTAAACACTACTATTCTTCTGTGATTCCAACGGTCATTATCATTCAAAGCCGACGGATGCCCTACAATGGCCAGCATGCTAGAACCTGAACTGGACTGGCAAGGGTTGGGCTAGCACAACGTCTGTCCCAGCCCAAATGGGGTAGAACCTGGACAACAACCTACCTTACTTGATATCCTTCCAACGCTTTTCTTAGCTTGAAATTAGAGAAATCATGTCGCCGGATTGAGGTATGATATATACTCAACTTACATGTAATTCCTATGCCTGCATGTCGCGTATTAAACCCGACCTCAGCCTCAGCATGGTATATTATTCTACCGCCTATTCCCGACAAATTTTGATTAGTCCAAAACCCGGGAATTTAGACAGTGGCGCGATCTAAGCCTATTCCGGTAACGGGGACACCCGGGAAGATTAGCAAAAGCAAGTCACTAAACACGCTAAACAAGCCCGATGCAGCTTTTTAAAATCCTGCTTGCTATTTAACTATTTCTCACTTCGAAATTTTAATCCTGTAAGACTGCCCGTCACATAGGGTCTCCAGTAGGGAGTCGATAGGCTGTGGCACGATACTATGGTGTCACGTGGGTGATCACGGGATGTAAAGACAGATCTCCAGAATGACAGTAATATTCAAGGAACTACTCACTACCTTTTCCATTTCTGGGAATGTCATTCTTTTAAGCATGGCCAGCTAGCGCTGGCCGGAGAAACCACGCTCCATAGCGTTGTGACATGTGCAGCGGTCTGAACTATGCGCTGTATGTTCTGGCGCCTGACAAATTCTCTCTAACATATGAAAATTAAAAACTTCTTTCACCCCAACTGCCTGATTTTTATTAAAATTTACTGCCAACTTAATCTATCTCACTCTTATTTATCCCTCCGCCCTGAAAATTTACCTTTGTCTTTCTGCTTCAAATCATTTGCCTTAACCACTCTAATTCTTGCCTACCTATTCGAATTCTACCTGCCCACCAGAATTCCCGCCGTGCTGCAATACTAGCTTGCACACTACAATTTTGCTTCACTCTGCTGTTGCAATTGCTGTTTGATTACGTGCGTCTCTGCTTAAATTTAGTTGTAACCCTACCCAACAAGACACAACAACCTACCTTCCTAATGGAATTTCTAGGCGGTCGCCTTAATTGCTCTTATTATATGCTCAAGTTTAAGGCAATTCCAACTGCTCCTTCTATAGTTTCTTAATAAATAGATTCAGCCTCCCCCCAAGAAAACAGATTCAGCTAAGGGTGTTTCTCACTGCTTAGCAGTATTTGGCGGGCTGGAAAATGGATTCAGCCCTAACTCTATTTAGTACTTAGTGTTAGGTATTCGGATTCCATAGCTTGATGCAGAACAGAAGAAGATGATGAAGTAGAAGGTAGAGGGTTAAAGTGATGAAGGTCAAGGTCGGTCGCGACAGAGCAACCTCCATGATCATGTTCTCCGCATCATTACCTCCAAGTCAGTTGGAGTCGGCTGAGTGGTCATATATCTTAAGGACTAAAGACCCTTACTAGTTTGTTACAGATTTAGCTCAGATATATTTACCTACATAACGCGTAAAGCAGTTAGAAAGGAATGGAATTCAAACAAGAAAAAGTTATAGGAAGCCTTTAATTATTCAAGAGTGACAACATTTTACAACACAGCTTGCATAATACCTTTCCCATATCCAATTCTATAACATGTTTCTTTTATTAGTATCAACTGATGAGGCAAGGCAAATCCCGAAGTTGACATGACGCGGAAATGCCAAAGCAACCACAACTGTGCCATGCTTTGGCCACAGTACCCGAACCTCTGCGAGGTTTCGATAACGTTTCCTTGGCTGTCGATGTCGCCCATTAAGAAAGGAAGGCTGGCACATATATCGCGAATGATTGATTTAATGGTTTCTTTGGCATTTGCCTCGATCGTATCATGGTTTGGCAGTTGCTCTAAGGAGATAGACGACAGCTTCCTTAGACATTTGAGGATGGTGTTCTGGAGGAGTATACATGAAGTACGAGTCCAGTTCCATAGGTTTGCTATCCAAAGGTTGTGGTATATATGAACTGCCTCGTCCGGATGAGACCGCCGGTTTATGCTTAGGCGGGGAACAAGGACAGCGCTATAGCTCCAAACGCTTGATGCTCCTTCGACCCACAACCAATGGTTACTGTTGACCAACTGCATCTCGGCCACCAAGTCAGTCAATGCAGCACAATGTGCCGACAAGGATGCGCCGCTATCTTCAAAAGGAGAGTTATCGATGTTTGTCAGCAGTTCCTTAGCAGCTGCCCTGACCCGGCAGATACGAGAAACGCTTGACATAACACGGCGATAGGGAACACAGCCACGCACGTTCATAAACCAATACTCCTCGTGTGGTGGGGGCTGTCTTTCTAAACTAAGATTGCGGATCTGCAAGAAAGTACAGACCGCGCGCGATACCTGCTCCCCATATTCCGTTTCGAATTGTTGCTTGCCGCGAAGATGCAGCAAGCGGTCCAATCCACATCCATGGACCCCGAAGGCCTGAGACTGCTTAGCGGTGATATTTTCGAACATGCCGAGGACGAAAATAGCACACAGCGTTTCATCTTTCAACGCCTCCGCGGGATCTGCAAGAGCAGTATTGACGGATGACAGAGCTGTGCCATAGGCTTCCCATGTCTTGCGGCTGACCGCCAGAGACTGAGACTGGTTGGCGAGACTGGCGTAAGCAGTGGCGGCTACGCAGTGTTTCATGCATGAGTTTGGTAGCGCTTGCCGATAAAACACAGGGAAGGTATCGTTGAAGCCGGGGATCTCCCCGTCTGCATCTCCGAGGGCGACATACTGATGGAAGAATAAACTCAAAGCCTGTTCTCTATCGGGCACGTCCAGTTGTATTTTCGAGATATTAGGTTCGCTCGAAGAGACTAGCGGCCTTCGAGACAACAGGGTGGAGTTTTCCCTAGACCCCGAACTCTCTGCTAGTAGGAGGCTGTCGGATGGGCGGTCATTGCTGTTGTTTGGGTCGATCGGGAGGTCTGGAGTGCCAATGTACTTGTGTGCTTTGCGGGTTTCTCTGACTTTGCGGCCAATTAATTCATTCTGGTCGCAAAATATCAAATCGACCTCTTCACGGTAGCCATAACAATGCTTGGATCTCTTCACGCATGTCTGACACTGAGGCCTTGATTGGCTGCTCACGCTTCTGTTAGATGTACTGTCCTGCATTGGGGAAGTCTCGACGGTGTGGGGCCTGCATGCACTATATCACCTGATCGTACCTTGATCTTCCGTATCCGGCATGGCATGCAGCCGCGACTTGCCCTACCACCAATCTCCATTCCATAGAGAAAGAGTCATTCGCCGGGTTTCGGACTGGCACGAGCACGCTGAAGCTTGAAGGAGGCAGACCCGGTCCCTAAGAATTTCTACGAAATTGGATTGCGAAATGCGGTGTCAATGATCTAACTGCTGATTATCACAGGAGGGAATACGTCAAGCCGGAGTGCAATTTAGACATAATATAGGCGAGTTTAGGGCTGCTGCCTACGTACCACTAAGAGCGACCCAATTCCCTGCCGCTACCAGTCGCCCGCTACATCCCCCCCAGCGTCTCGCGCTATCCCCTTCTGGAAATCGACGCGCCGCTAAACCTGTTTAGTTTGAAGATTCAGGGATAATTAGTACGACCGTGAATGCAGCCAGAAGGCACAACGGCTCTTCTTGCTGACAGTGTTGGATTTGTCTTCACCCACGAGCATAGACACATTTAACTCCTTCATTTCTCGTACTTTAGCAATGTTGTCAACAGCAATTGCAAATATTTGGCTGCTCAACCGGACTTGTCCGCCATTTGCCTTGTTTTAAGCTGACTCGCTGTGAAGTCGTAATAGACAAAATGGATGCTTCAAATCACACTTATCCTCCTCAGCCTTCGCTGACCGATAGTGCGTCCATTACAATTTAGTAGGTAGTTCGCTAAATTTTTAGGGAATCGTTACTGAATTTAGGGATTGAGATCGCTAAACTTTAGAATCTTTAATTACTGCTTATTTTTAAGGGATTTAGGCTTACAGTCGCTAAATTTCTAGGGAGTTGTCACTAATATCACAGCGCATTTAGTGATCGCATTTGCTACTCCAGCATCAAGACTTCTCTTTTCTTTATAAATCATTACTGCATAGCTTGCAGTGTACATTAGAAATACAGGGCAACTAAAGCTACATTGTCACAAAGCTAAGTTACAGCTAGTCGCCGCAAGGCTAGTCGCCGCTGGGAGTCGGATCACATGTAAAGCGGTGACGCAGGGCAGAATAATGTATTATAGTTACGACGATCCCACTCTGCTTTTAGATCTTCGGTCAATACGAGTTTTTTGTTCCCCAACTCCAGATCCGTCTTCGTGACATACATATACTAAGGACTTTAGATGTTGCTGCTAAGTATTGCGATGTACATACACAAGCAACATGTCGTTTGTCGCCTAATCGGGAGTGCACGGACCACATAAACCTACACCATGGTGTATACGTATTGGGACTCGTCTGAAAGCTATTTAACTTGATCCCACTCTCCTAACCCATCGCTGCTTGAACGGACCATAAGCGAGCATGCTGGCGTCCCTACGTCACATATAAATCCAACACTGTTTTCTCTTCGGCTTCCGCCTCCTCTATCACTACCAGCTCCTACTCTGCTCGCGATTCTTGGCATTGCCCCGGTTTGCATCTACAACGCCGCTCCTGGTTACCCCAGCCGCAATCTCCCCCATTGTTTAGTGAGGGCTTTCTATGCTTCAGCGGTCTTGAAATCACCACTCCCAATACGCCGGTTCAATCGTGGGTCTCATCCGGTCTTCTCATTTGGAAATCTGATCCTAGCTTGAGCTGACGCGTCCTTTCAGCTGTCTCAGCATTGCTCATCCATCCTTTACTAGGCAACTACATATGAAAATGCGTCCACAGGCTTCTTACACCTTGCAATACTTCTTTCTCAAGCCGACTTGGCATGAAATAGCAGTGATCAGCGAGCACAATTTACAAGGACGCAAGAATGCGAGCACTGCATATATCAGATTCTTCCCTCTTTCGTGATAAAGAACCCTAGTGCAATTACGTGGACTAGGACAGACTATGATCACCAGCTGCATAATGGCTTGGAAGCGCATCTGGACTCCATCAAGTTGACTCATTGGATTCGAGCTACAAGGTGAAACGACCTAGGGAGTAGTGGATTATGCAGCCTCATCACCTAAGAGTCGCTGATGAGTGTGTTGGTGTGTTGCATTAAGGATTGATCTTCAGCCGGCTCTGTAGAAGGATTCGAGGCATGACAGAGGCAGGGACATGTGCAGCTTGAAATCGCAGTGATTCTATCGATTGGGCCAGGTATAAGAGGATCTACAACCCTGTGGCAATTTCGAGGCGGAGGTAACAAGCTGGCATTGACGGCTGCTAGAGGATTACAGAGATTCAAGGAATGATCGCGAGCAGATTAGCATCCGAGGTCATATAAGCACTGCTTTGGCATAAACACTGATCGAAACTCTGTTCTGTGATCGGTCGACCTTTTAAAATGGAAAGGCTAAGGAAATGGCTCACGTTTGGTTGCAGTTGATGCATGACCCCTTTTAGTTGCATATAGGCTCCCTGGACGAGACGAGGTGTATTTTCGACGCTGCATCACTGTCTCTAACTTATACGTTCTACATGGTCGTCATATTACAACCTGCGTTCAATGGCAGTCTACAAGGCACTATATTACGCGGCCTATCCCTTCGGAGTCGCTGGCAAGGAAGTTGGTATTCCACAGAAGGATTTGATCCACAATAGAGGCGGAGTAGGTACTCCAGCACATGTGGAGCTTGGAACTGTAACAGGATCTACAGCCCTATTGCAATTTGGAGTCGCTAGTCGGAAGCTAGCAATGACGGCTACTAGAGGATTACGAAGATTCAAGGAATAAGCGCAGGCAGTTTCCTATAAGGGAAACTGCTTCGATCGCGGGCTGACTGGTGGATCAGCGCTCTGCTTGCTACCTGTGACTAAGCTCATTCCCAAAGTCTGCCTTGGCATCAGCGCCGATCGAGACTTCGCGCGGTGACTGGTTAGTCTTCTGGATTAACAGACGAGGGAAATGACTCGGGCTAGGTTGCTGCTAATGCATGATGGCTACTCAATTTGCACGTCCTAACATGCAACATGACCTGCTATACGATGCAGAATACGATCACATAATGGAGTATGCAACGTGTTCGCAACGCGATATAGGCAGATTGATGGATCGATAGCCGCTCTTTAGAGGATCTGTTTATTCATTGCGTCTAGCGACCAGGTAATGAGACACAGTACTACTAGAGAACAGTTGAGAAAGGAGCTTGATGTACTATATTTTTGAGATGGAAGCGGTAGGTTTGGTAGACGAATTTCTGTGTCTTGTAGTCCGATTATGCTGATTCGCACAAGGACAAACGATGGCAGGGGTATGCTGCTGTAACAGCGGCAGCGTCTGCAAAGGAACTCCTATGTGTTATACCAGGAATCTGGTACTCAGCACACGCGCAATGGTTGAGACGACTAAAGCTTCTTACCAAGGCTCCGAACTTGATGAAGAAAGTACCGTTAAGGTTCCTTAGAATTCTGTTTCTCAGTTTCAACGACTAAGCGAGTCATATTGTACAGCTCACCTCTAGCCAAGATTTGAACGATTCATCAACAAATTGCATGGTGGCGTCTGCATCTTTGGACGAGACGGTCAGGCTCTAGGACTCGGCGACGGGAGCGGCGCGCTGCACGCTCGAGGGCCATTCGAGTTCCGTCAGGGCCGTGGCATTCTCGCCGGACGGCAGGCTGGTGGCGTCAGCATCTTGGGACAAGACGGTCAGGCTCTGGGACACGGCTATAGGAGCAGTGGGAAATATTCTTTAGCTTTCTCCTGATTACCGGCCGATAGTGCTACTGTCTGGAATTATCAGCCACCTCCCGGCCCGTTTCCTTTCTATCCAGCTTCCTTACATATTCTCTGATGGAATCTGCTAGAATATATTTTGCTTGCCCTTTGCTTTAAAAATCATCTCTACTAATAAGTAGGGTAACTTCAGGCCGTCCTGATAGTTATCCATCCTTCCGATGCATCTGTTGTTTAAGCATAGTCATGTTGGATATTAATAAGGCGCATGCATAGGCTCCTCATCCGCCTCTGGGGCAGAACCTCGCAGTCCCTCATGGTTTCACCTATTTTCATCTCAAACAATCAATGGTGAGTGTGCCTCTATATCATATGCAAGGCCAACGCTGCTATACTTGGCTACTTTTGCTGCCGGAGAGGCAGAGACTACTCGCTAACAAACGATCGGTCGCGCTCATCGGATTCGAAGACTCGTCGCATTCTAAGACATAGGGTTGAGGAATTGAGATGCCAGGAGTGGGACATCCGCGATATCATTGACAAGGGAGTTGTCGATGGTGGGGTACACTATTTGGTGGAATGGAATGCCACGTTTTCGCCCAACAAAGGAGGCTTAACAAGCTCTTCAGGTACTAATTGAGTATACTGAAGGCCAAGATGCTATTCAGGTAGATTATTTGAGGGTATTAGAGCGTTTAGAGACTACAATTGAGGCTATCAAGATCAATTCACAGGTTCAAAGCACATTGGACAGCTGGATTAGGTAATATATTAACTACATTTCAATAATACGATATTTCAATAAGACGATATATTATGCATAGATAGAAAACATAGTCTTAACGGGATCAGACTGTACTGCGCACAGCGGATGCGGCGCCGAGACTCGGCGGGCAAAACACAATAGCTATGATAACACGTATCACAAATATAGGCACTATGGTCTACCTCAACGAATGATGCCCCCCTCGATTGGGACAAACAGGACGCGATGTGATTGCAATGGCAGTAGCGATGCCTACAACACTTCACACCTATGGCCAACTGCTCTATACACAACATCGGTTCCTAAGAGCACCCATACAGCTGCTAGGGCAAGCTAAGCGGGAGAAATTGTCAAACTGAGAAAGTGTGAATAGCATCATCCTGAAACCCGAAATCAGGCTCTGGGCAGTCAGTTCGAGCACTGCCTCCAAGCACCGCCTCCAGACACTGCCCTCCAGCAATGCCCCGAACACTGCCACTGAGGCACTGCCTAGAGCTGTTGCTCCAATACGGATCTCGGCTGTAAGCAGTCCGTAACACATCCATAACACGCGTCAGCCGTACTCACCAACAAGAGCTTCGATAATGGTTTGAATGCAAATGATCTACAATAATGATGATGTACTCAATTACTATTGGCTCCTTGCGGCAAAAACCCCCCACACAGGAGCACAGCCTTTTGAACCTAGCATCATTGATGCATAGTGGTGGTTGATGGGCCCAGAATCATTGCTGTGGAGCCTATCGCTTCCAACTTTCTGCGTTATCTGCGACCGGTGGATACTCGGATTCGTAAGCACTGGCGCGGGTGAGAAACATCTCTGCAAGATATGGCCTATAGGTGCACGCGTAAGGCTTGGGAGGCGCGATACCTTGGGACGTGAAGATTTTCCCACCGAAAAGTTGACTTGTCTCAGCTCTATAAGAATTACTCAAGTTCTGACTCGCATTTGCAAGCAGACGCATGCCGATACAAAACACTTAGCTATCCATTTCTCCTCTGCCAGAATGAGTCTACAGATTTTCAAGACTATTTTGTCTTCCTTGAACATTGCTGCCCAAGGCTGGGTGGCGACTTCAAGTGGGTTTGGTGGGGTGTCTGGCCAAGATTCGATTCTGAGCGCATGTGTAGCCTCCTTAGACCCTTCTCTTGGCCTCCTGTTCTTGTGGGGTTTGTTAAACCTTATCACGGATGGAAAAAATCCGCGAGTGTATACGTCTAGGTGGGGAATGTTACACTCAGATTCCTCATGTATACGACAACGCTTCAAATTATCCTTGCGAACAAGTTGGTGGAAGCTCTCGAGCTCCACTAGGAGAGCAGAAGTATACTGGTGCTCAAGTCCTGATAAATCGGTATATTGACAGAACAAGATCTTTAGAACCAAAGTGATACTGATAATATTTAGCAGTTGGGGCAACAAATTAGCTTTGTTGAGAATCTCAATTCATTTGTCGTCCCGTATATGCTTCGGCGGGACCACGAACTCAAACGACAGCCAAGTCAAGGCGAAATAACTTTAAGCCCAGCTTCTATTGAAAATGCCGCTGCGGAATCAATCTCAAATTTTCTTACGCTCATATCATGGTCTCTACCTATTCTTATTATACGAAGCGCTATAAGTTTCCTACTTATTCAATCTTGGTGGCAGCGTGTTATAATTCTGATATCTAAGCTGGGGCGACTCGCATGCATAATCTTTCAACAACTCAGTGTGATGACTTACTCTTGTCATTATAAGGGAGTGGCTACTTGGGCTGTTCCTCCGGAAACCCACACTGGACAGCATGCGGGACCATCCTGGAAAACCAGAATCGATAAGCATGTATCCTTTCGCTCTGCTCTTCATATAAAATTAGGCAGAAATTATATTGCTCGAGCTATTTTATACGCAAGTGAGTGCCTGTGGCCCTGGATCACAATGGTCATACGTCAGTTATCAGGTTGGGATCTAGGGCGGACTATGTTCTATACATTCAGCAGCCCAGCAGACGATACATTTTCAAAGGAGAATCGACTTACTATTAAGGTATTCGACGATAACACAGAGAACGAGCTATATTCAGTGCTACTCCAGCAACTTCCAATAACCGTGGTCGTTCTAATGCAGTCTGGTTTAACCCCTACCCGAATGGAAAGGCTACTGTTTGGTGGGCTTATAATTATACCGGCCATACTAGGAGTCATTGAACCTATAGTGGTGATTATAGGTAACGATGGTCTTGGGCTTCAAACTTACTTGTTCATCGAGCAGATTATCACTTGGGTAGTTAAGTACTATGACCCATGTGACACTTTTGTTAATACCAAGTTTGATGAGAATATTCGGAACACCAACGTGTATGAAGGAACTTAACGAACCTCATTTTTCTCACCTTTAACTCTGCTCGTTGCTGATAGGCTGGATGATTTGAGGCACGCGTACATTTGCGTTAAATAAGCTCTGGTTTCTCAAGGCCATTAAAATGCGCCGGACCATTCTCTCATTAGCAAAAGAATCACCTATCCCAGACAGTCGCATTGTTATGATGGTCAACCATGCCATTAAACACGCTCCTTCACCATTACATGTCCAATCCTGCCGCGCAATCGTCCTATTTGGAGAAGACCACGAGAAATTGTGGGACTTTGGCTACGAGGCAACGAAGAAGATACTACCGCCTCAGGTCTTTGAGAATTACGTAGCGAAAATAAAGGGGTTTCGCGATGCTTACGGAACGGTAAGCTAGGTCTTCTTTAATAGTCCAAATTTCTATGTTGATGTCTTCACTGATTCAAACACAATTGTGAGTTTTTGAGGGCCAATTATCTAATTCTGATGAAATAGGTTATGTTTTTCGAAGATTCCTCCGCTGTCGAGGCTCTTCCTCACAACTTCAAGATCTCATGGGAAAATATCCTGAATGTGAGTTACTACCAGGCCTCCCCGTCAACCGCTCTCTTTACTAATAAATTCTCTTTTCATAAACAGGGTATGAACACTCTAGTGGCATGAACCAGTTCATTGGTACGTATCACCATAACTCGGAATCTCACCGATCTCTCTGCTAACCATTTACAGTTTGGACAGCTCTCTCTGTTGAGGGTCTCGGCTGCAACCTACAGCACTTTCAACCTAGTATCAGCAAGGACGTTGCTGAAACCTGGAATGTGCCAGAAACCTGGACTCTTCGTGCTCAATTGGTCTTTGGAAAGCCGACCGGCCCGCCACGTGGCGGCGTGGAAAAGACCTTTGCGCCTTTGGAAGGACGGATTAAAGTCTACGGGGCTAAGAATTAAGTCTTCTTTGTCATCTTGAGCTGTAATTGTTCTCTGCCGTAAAGAATGGTGGGAAGTTTGATTTTATTGGGTTCATGTATTTCAGAGAAATGCTAGTTCGATAGAGAATATAATGGCAAAGTTTAGGCAAGGATGATCAATCCGACTTCGCCCTTCGATATAGACTTTCATATCTGGCAAAACTGGTCCAACAATTTCACCAAGCACGAATATAAATGGAAACTAGCAACAATACAATTACCTCTATGAATCAGAATTTGTGATTGATGCGATCGCCTCGCACATGTAATAGAGATATCCTATCAAATGATTTCGGAAGAAGGACTTGCTTTCATGGTATGGAGGTCCGAATGCAGACATTACATAGGCATGGAATTCGGAGCAATTATAAAATAGATGGATAACAGGTTAGGGAAAATTATAATCTTTCATTATGAAAATCTAACATCTACTCTATAATGAGATACGATATCAAAAATCCTAGCATGCAATCCTGCAACAGTTTCTGCACAGTCCCATCCTCCAACAAATCAGAACTTATCCACGCAAAACACGCCATCAAGAAAGCAAGTAATATCACCGTTAGAACTCCCGCCCCGATTCTATCCCCAGCATCAATAATCATCACACTCACCGGCGGTGTCCCAGGATTGCTCCTCGACACACCCGCCCCTGGATTTCCCACACTCGTACCCCCGGTTGCATTCGTCAACGGCGCCTGCAATCCGCCCATTAGATTCCCCAGAATAACCTCCAGCGCAGCCATCTGCTGCCCTGCGCCCTGCGTCCCATCCCACGCTGACCCATTTAGCCAGCTAAGGCCACATATTCGCCTGTTTGCACCACTACAACTCTGCTTTGCGGTTGCTACGGCGGAAGATGCGAGTAGAGGCATGATTCTCTCGGTTGTAAAGGGCGCAAGTTGCGTTGCGACTGCCATGCCGTGGACGAGGTGCGCTTTGAAGGATAGCTCGCCGGCATCGCAGGAGGTGAGGTTGTCGCAGTATACTTCGGTGGTGATATTGGAGGGGAAGTAGACGTTGGCGGTTGCGTTGAGGAGGATTTTGGTACGGTTGGCCCAGATTTCGGAACCATTAATCTGCTTTTTCTGTCAATTACTTCGCTCGGAATTAAGCCATTATGAATTTGAGAGATGGACAGCGGAATGACTTTGGATGGTAGCTTACGTAGTTGTACATTGTTGCAGCCCCCCATAGCCAAATACCAGCATTGTATGAATACGGTATGCTATTAATTACGGAGCAGTTGATAGCGGTACTAGCTCCGTCCCAAACTATGTAGCCACCCGCTTCGGACCCGTTGAAATGTCCAACGATTTCTTAGTAAGCCTGTAACTGGATTATGTTGATAGCAGTAATCCAAGCCCAAGTTTTCTCAGCCTAGAGCGCATAGCTGTCAGTTCCTGTATATCTTGCTAGTCGGGCGTCAAGAATAAACAAGCAACCGTTGGAAAGAGCATTCTTGTACGGCCAAGCGTAGCTCCAGAAATAGACCTGCCATCTCAGGCCTCCACCACACGCCAGACTCCCACCGTGATGCTAACTGGTTAAATACGGCTTGCGCGAGAGCAAGTCATTGCGGATTAGTCGGAGGAGGATTCTGGAAATTCAATTCGGCCGCGGTCATGGCTGTCATGCCCCAAAGTCCTATGTGATAAGACTTAGTTCTATCTGATGAATCATCAACTTAGGTTTTAGGCTTAACATCCTAACTGAAAGTATGCGACTCTTACTTAGATCATTATTTTAAGCTCTGAGAATTCATACAAATTAAAATATGGACTTTACCCTGGTCATCGTTCCCCATCCCATCCGTCTAATTGGCGGGCATGAAATCCTAATTCTGGCCTGTCTGGAATAATATTCCAGCCTCAACGATGTAGTCATTTGTATGATGCCAGTAGTCAATCATGAACCCCCACAGTGCGCAAGACTCCCACCAATAATATGGTGGGAAGGGTAGTATTCCTGGTATCTGGCCACTTAAATTGCCTATATATATAGACATTATGTCGTAGACAAGCGTCCCTGCTACTAATCGAATGGAGTCTTCCAGCGTATGTTAGAGCAACATCTAAAGATAGAGGGATATATTACCAGGAGATAACAGGTTCAGCTCTATGCTTGCACCGAGTCTACTACAAAGCAACCAGGGTATATTCACACAACACCACCAAGAATTGAATACCATCGCTGCAAGTGCTAACTCATTATATATTGCACACCAAGCCCTGGAAAAAGTGATAACACTCCTTTTCGATGAGGAGATGAATAATGCTTTTATTAAATTCACATGCAGCAGTTGATTTCATTGCGGGTTAAAGCAAGATATCGCCACGCAAGTCTCAGCATTTCCTATCAATTCCGATTGTTTTAGAGGGGGGTCACAAGGTGAGGCTAAACATACATTAACTAACCAATAGGCGCCAACCTTCTTGACACTAGCCAATCATGTCGGCCTAGTAGACCGGCCGCGGCAACCACTGTCGAGTCTATTACGAAACATGCCTTTTCCTATTAAAAATACTGATTAATTGATTAATTCATCAATTTTGGAAAGCTTTTATCCGTTAGTACTATGCTTTGCAGCATTCATGCTTCAGGCATCTTAATACACCATCCTGCAAACGTCGAAGGGAATATACAATACCTATAAGATACATTCATCAGACATCTTAACTTACGCCCTAGTCGTCATCCCAATCCTCCCCATCGTCATAATAGTATCCTCCATGCGCCGTATTTAAATGACGATAAATCCTCCCCTCAGGGAACCCTTCACCACAGAAATAACACCAATGAGCACCACACTCCTTCATCATACAAGTAATATGATCACACCCATCCACCTTCTCCGTCAGCACTCCACACCCAGGACACGCCTTTGCCCTCCTCGCCGTCACCTCTGCCGTCCGCCTCAATAAATTCCTCACAGTCTCCGCCTCCTCCAATGCATGCACATCCCTCGCCATCCTAGCATCCCTCACCGCCTGCTCCGCCCTCTCCCTCTCCACTGCTAACCGCTGCCGCTCCTCCTCCTCGCGACACCTATCACACCTCCATCGCTCAACATCAGCCGGCATCCCCCGCGCACAAACGCGTTCCATGTACTGCTTCGCAAACCCACACCCCGCGCACCAGGCATAGATCCACTGTCCCTGCTCCTGCACTGCCGTTGCCAAATTCCCAACTGCGTGGATGCCCATCCCGTACTTGGCCAGTGTTCGTGCGGCAGGTTTTCGCCGGCAAAAGGGGCATGACAAGGCCGCGGTGTTGATGATGCGCCCTGGGGAATTGAGGCCATACCAGCCTGAGAGGCAGCCGTGACAGATGCGCTGGAGACAACCGTGGCGGCCGCAGGCGGCGTTGAGGGCTGTGGGGTGGAAGGTAGAGAAGCAGAGGGAGCAGGAGGCGCGTTCGGTTTGGCGGCGGGAGATGAGGTCTTGGAGGGTTGAGATTAGGGAGGCGGGGTTGCGGATTAGCTTGCCTTTGAGAATGAGTGGGTTATTGGTGGGAGGGAAGAGCTGGATCCTGGAGAGGAACTTGTCTGTTCCGATGGTGGAGATGGTGTGGTAGAGGGACCGGTTGGTAAATGGATCTCGTGTTGCTGTATCCGAGTCATGAATCAGCCAGGCCATGGTGTTCTCGGCGGACATCTTCTTTGCAGTGGTCTCCACTTCGACAACGGTTTTGCGGCCTGATATGCAGGATGGGCACTTGTAATTGGACTTCGAAAGGGAGGGTGGTCGATACACTTCTGGCCAGATGATGCGGTTCAAGCACTGGGTACACTCAACCCAAGGCGCGGGATGGTCACTTCTTTCTGCAGCTGGCAGCGTTGTTTGTGACCGACAATAGTGGCACTTTGGACGGACATTCAGCGCCTCAAGATTGTAGACGACATATTGAGCGCGGCAAGTCTGGATTGAACATTCAACCCATATAGCTGGAGTTGTTTCGCTATCCTCCTTGGAGATGCGACTGTTTATGCAATTCTCACGGACTTCCGGAGATGCGTAATCAGTATATAAACAGTGCCCACACTTTCCACTACGTCCCATGATGGTGACAGACCGGGGAAATTCGCAAGCCCGGCAGACAACTACAGGACCTATTGGTACAACCGTCTTCTCTGGCGTCCAACCTACTTGTGCCATCAAAGTGCTTTCAAGATTAAGCTCCAGCATTTTAAAGGCAACTAGACGCTCAAATAGGGCCCTATCATTGTCTTTGAGCAGACTACTGGACTTCTTCTCATCTCCAGGGGAAGCTTGACGATCTTGCTGCCTTTGGCGGTATACTTGATCTGCGTCCAGTAGGAGAGACAAGCAGCTAATATTCCAGTTCTCTGGCACATCAATATCATTCCACCTGTTCCGCCAGATAAGCATCTCGCGCTCGGCAGCCTGAGCGAGAGGCTCTACGCCAAGTCGCAGACTCAGTGCGGCCAACAAAGCAGCCGGTCGAGCTGACAACATGGTGCCTGGAATAACAATATGCAACAGTATCCTCCAGAATTGTCTTCCATGCTCTTTGGATGCCAAAGCTATTGGGATCTTTGGGATTTCATCATCATTCGTTGCTATAATGTGTTCTGGCATATTAGCCGCGCTTTCGATATAAGTCAACCGTGTGAGGATGCGACCTAAGCGCCGGAGGATCTTGAAGTCGCAAGATCGACCAATCTCGAGAAGCTCATCCCTCTTGAAAGCAGTAACTGGCTTGTTACTGTCATCTCCGTCGTCCATATTAACGTCCGGCAGAACGAAGTTGAGTGTAGGATCCAGACAAACGCAAGGGAACCGTTCCTTTTCTGGAACGCTATTAATGATGTCCATGACTTCCGCCGTGTAATCATATGATTCTTCAAGCCAAGCTTTCATCTGCGCTTTCTCGTCTGTATTGCTAATGCGCTCGATCTGCAAGCCAAACGCTGAGATGAGTCCTTCACGCGCGTCAAGGGTCCTGTCATTGCATACCGCCCTCCAGAGACTGCCGAAGACAGGGTTGACGGATATTGCGCGTACATCGCTGTCGATGATCTGCTTCAGATGCTCAACTGCGATCACGCGATAAGCGGCGTCAGTTTTCCAGGATTTCGCAAAGTCGGAGACTGGAGTCTCCTTCCTTGGCAGGTATTTCTTCAGAACTTCTGGCGTCATTCGAACAGTGGCGATGTTTGAGGAAATGGCCGATTTCGACTTTTTCTCTCCAGAAGATGTTGTAGCAAAAAAAAACTTAGCGGTTTTATCATTCTCATCCTTAATCTTCTTAATATTGTCAACGTTGACATACCGCGAAAGGTCCCCAGGCAGCTCCGTTTTATCGTTAGCATCAGATGTACCAGCCTTTTCCACTCCCATCCATGCCAACAACATTTCGATTGTTACCTTCGAGATGCTTGCTGGCTTCGAGTCTTTCAGGTAAATGCATGATCCGCGGGTCATGGTGGAAAGATAGTTGTAATGCCCAACGTATTGCCACGCCATGGACGGTTCAAGGATACAGAACACTTGCGCTTTCTTTTCTCCGCCACGGAGCATTTTGCACGCAGAAACCCAATCGACAAAGCATGGCCCAAAGCCACCGTACGACTCTGCATCGGAGAGAGCCTTCTTCTCCTGAGCATGATTGGAATTGGTTTCATATGCGGACGAATTGACTGCCACGTGAGGAGGAGCATCGGTGTAGAGCAGAATAATTGTAGTAGCTTCAGCCCTCATAACCTCGTAAGCCTTGGCCAGCCCCGTCTTTGTAGCCTCCGGATAATCACCGCCACCACTTGGGAGGATTGACTTGGCTTTAGCGACGAGATCTGGCCGTTCTCCTTCTGATGACTGATGAAGCCATCCGGACCATTCAAGCAGGGTTTCATCGCAATAGTCTCGATATCCAAGAAGCCCAATGCGAGAAAAGCACCCAGTAAGTGCAGAGATAGATATAATCTGAGGAAGAGATGTTTGAAGTGAGGTCAAGTAGTCACTCATCGAATACGTCGCGTCAGCGACGATCAGAAGATCGTAAAGTTCCTGCTGCTCCATTTCACTCGATATCACCCACAATTTGGATGATTACTTCAAGGAGATCATCCCTCGAAACGAAATGTAGTCTCTTTATGTGCCCGTTCGAGTCACATCCACATGGGAAACGCTGAGTCACATCCGACTCATTCACAAGCACCCGTTCGGCCAGTCGTTTTAGGTTCACTAAATCCTATTCCAATGCGAGGATGGATCTATGTGAAGGAATGCTATATGTGTCAGGCCGAGATGATGAAGCACGAGGAGTCGCAGTGATGGATGTTTGGTTGTGCACCTTATCTCAATGTGGTTTTCGCAGAAGGGGTCCGTGCGTGAATCGGTGGTCCAGTTATAAGACATCGCCTCACTTCGCCAACGATAAACTAACATTTTTGGGTACAGCTAATCTATTTGCGCATTCCTATCACATTTCAGATACTGAACACTAATTTCGAAAATGACTGGTCGCATAGAGTGTGTAGTGTGTAGTGTGTTTTGATTCCCATTTGCGTGAAAAATCATGTGATGAAGGGAGTTCTCGGATGGACTTGGAAGCATCGACTATTCCCTTTCCAGCAACTTTTGGTTCATTAAAACTCTCACGGTTCTAGGAAATGAAAACATGCCAAGGCAACTAAAAACGCGCCACCGCTAAACCTAGTCCCAGCTTAAGTCTCGTCATTTTCTGATCTCCGACCACCATCAGTTGATAACCAGATAAATAGTATCTGAATCACTTTGACACTCCTCGCCTCGTTAAGAATGGGCGCTTCGGTTCCTACCTTCCTCGTCGAAATGACGCCCCCTTCCTCTAATCTTTTCTATGAATTTCATTATACTTCGCCGTCTTTTCTTCATCTCTACCATATTCTCGTAACTCCTGCTTATCTACTCTAGAAATTCATCTTTCAGACTTCTTAGAACGTGCCAGACATTCTCTCATCGAGTATCTTCAGCATGTCAGCCTCTAGTAGAGATCGTTGTCCGTTCCCTAATGTGGACCTTGATTCGAGCTCTATAAAATATGATACTGAGAGAGAGCCAGCCAGGCCGCAGAAAAGAAGAGCACTTTTCGAGCTCACAGAACGAAGTGTCCTGTCGGAGTTCAAGAAAATTGTCCAAGGATACCAAGCAACAGCGAATTACTGTTGCGGTGGAAGCATCCCTGTTTACGCCCCAGATACCGCCCCGTCCAACTTTGGAACTGCTAAGATATCGGAATCTCCAATCACTGCTCCTCCCATCGCACTCCGTTGGGACGCTGCAAAAGAAGAAATATTGACAAAGAAGATCACTTTCCCTTTGGTTCCCGGCAATAATCAAGCTACTTCCTCATTTCATGATCTACTGGAAGATTGCACCCCCGCAACGTTTGGCCACCGAGGTCAAGACGTTCTGGACGAAAACTATCGCAAGGCGGGGAAATTAGATAGAAAGCAGTTCTCTGTCGATTTCCACCCCCATGATTATGGCATTATAGATGCAATCAACCAGCTTCTGTTGCCGGAAGTTAAAGGGTCCAATCCTGAGGGGAGAGAAGAGCATAAGGGTATCGTAGCAGAGTTGCATAAGCTAAATGTGAGTCTAATCAAAGGCCTAAGCTACCTTCAGTTGACATGGTGATTCCTAGGTCTATTCAGGTCCGTCGGGTAAGTTCAAAACCCATGTCGACACCCCGAGAGGGCCAACGCAGTTCGGCTCCCTGGTAGTGTGCCTCCCTCATCCTCATAACGGTAACGGCCCACGTCTTACAAACTTAAATAACTGTCTCGTTAAACTTTCCCTTAGGTGGCCAACTCCGAGTAAGCCACAACGGTCACTCCACGTTCTTTGATTGGAGCAATGCAGAGTCCAATACCATCAAATGGGCCGCTTTCTATAGCGACTGTGCGCATGAAGTCCTCCAAGTACAGTCTGGACATCGCATCACTCTTACCTATAATCTCTATGCCACTGAGCGTATCGGGAATATACTCCGATGTTGTCCAATTGCAGATCCAGAACTATCGCCATTGTATGAGGGAGCCAGACAAATGATAGAGCGGCCGGGCTTTATGAAAGATGGTGAGAATTTCATGTTTCAACTATTCAGAATAGGCAATACTAATAGTGCAATCGATGATTTAGGCGGAAGGCTCGGCTTCCACTGCATCCATCAATATGCACATACCCGCGAAGGCACAGAGAAATTAATGCCATTCGCCCTTAAAGGCATCGACATGGTTGTCTTTAGCGTCTTCCGCTCTCTTGGGCTCCATGTCAGGGTGAGCCCAATACTGGCGCCCGATTATGAGGAAGAGTCCCCCTATGACTCTAGTTCTGATGAAATGCATGAGGCCTATCTCAAGGCGGTTATACATGAGGATAGTAGAGACAAAACTCGCAGTGAGAAAGATCTCGACTCTGAGGGATATAATAGTAAATTGGGTCAAAAAGGAAAAGTTACTCGGGTTGGAGACGCGTTCCAGGACTTGAAAGTAAGTAGTGCTGGCGGACATGATTATGCGGAGGCCGAACTTCAAGAGGTAAGTCAAATATTTAATGCAAACAATCAATTGAGAAGGATCAAGACTAAACAGGGGTAGTTTTGGGACGTAGAATGGCCTTCGTCCGAATACACGGACATAGTATGGCTCAATACTGTTCCGAAACCAGGTCATAGGGGATGGGAAATCGCAGCTGTGCATTTAGCGTATGGAAATGAAGCCAGCGTTGTCTGGCATTATTCTCATGCTGTAATAATAATTGAAGTCCCGAAGCGAGCAAACAGACTATCTGAGTATGCTTTAGTGGAGTCTGCGGAGAAATAAAGGCTTTGGAAAGGTGAAGGCACGGAACGGCAAATTTTATATCATTAAGGCTATGATCATTCTTTATGTCAGAGGGTTCAGTTCAGAGATTGAAAGGCGATGATGTCTGGCATCGCGGATTGCTGCACTTATCTTCCACTAACTGCGGGATAATTGCGGCAACTAAAAAAGCAGTTTCTGCCCTCATAATGTCTAAAATCATGAGCATCTTAGCAAATTCTAATCTCAATGGGATCCGGTCTCGAATAATGTCACACAACATCAAGTATCTGCACATCAATAGCAACGCCCTCAACATCCCACACAAAACTCACCCGTTTCGCAAAATCAATCATCGCTAAATCCACCTCAACAGTCAAAATCCCCTCCACCTCAATGCCTCACAAAACGACCTCCCATCTGGCTAAAAATCATCGCAAACCCACCTCCGCCCTCCCACCGCGCATCCTTCCTCTAGACCCTCTTAAAAATGAATTTCCATTCGTCTTCGTCAACTCCATATTCTTCTCCGACAGCACAAAACATGCCGCTTCTAAATTTGCCACTAATTTGACTTCCAGCGCACTGAATATTTATTATTATTATTAATCTTACACCGTTTGAGCTTAAGGCTATGCGGGTCTCCTATAAAAGTCTTAAACTAGGGAAAACCTTACTATTTACATAGTAGGATAAAAAACTCTAAGCTGCTTGTCTCCGTACGAAGCTCTAATTTACTCGCAGCCTGCAATTACTAAATAAGTAGCCTC
>Ga0335074_10001869_pt1 | contig 28553 bp, 13 predicted proteins | sample Lox_Sample_23_FD_206715 | JGI IMG/M metagenome (GOLD analysis project Ga0335074, IMG submission 206715) | Soil microbial communities from Loxahatchee National Wildlife Refuge, Florida, United States - Lox_Sample_2.3 | ecosystem: Environmental > Terrestrial > Soil > Wetlands | place: USA... | reverse complement strand
CGCACACCGTGGCGGTGAGCGTGTTCAATGCCAACGGATATTTTCTGGCGACGGCGAATCTGCTGGTGTATCTCGATCACGGGACGCAAAAGACGACAGGCGGCCTGATCAGCAACACCCTGGCGGCGCCGAATCCACAGATCCAGAACAACATCACGACCGACGCGAGCGGCAACTCGACGGGGAACATTCTGACCACGTCGAACCGCAACTTCACCATCAGCGGCTGGTTGAACACCTCGCACGGCCGCGTGGTGACGACGGTGAAGCAGAGCGTCGACTTCAGCAACAACCAGGAATTCGTGGTGAACGCGACGACCGACGAGCAGAACGTGCAACAGCTGACCTCGGTGCATTCGACCACGACCACGCAGCAGGGCTGGCAGACGACAAGCAGCGAGGAGAATTTCGAATACCCGCTGAATATCGACTTCCTGTACGCCGTCAACGCGGACGGCAGCTCGGCTCAGACAACAACGGTTCATCAGGCGGACGAAAAGAATGTGGGCACCGGCTTCGGGCGTTTCCCGCTCTACAACAGCAACCTCAGCAACCAGGTGGATTCGACGGATACGCTGAATTTCAGCGCCGCCGGCGCTTTCACCGGAAATACCGACAGCCAGACCACAGGAACCTACACCTGGAGGGATTCGCGCGGCGAATGCTACAGCCGCACGATCGCATCGAAGGCGCAGGTGCTGACGTCGGTGAAGACGGGACCGGGGTGCTTCGCGCATAACCCGTTTTGACCGGGGCGGCCGCCTTTCAGGGGAAGGGCGGCCATCCTGAATCGCCTGGGCGCGCAGGCTACTTCGCTGCGTTCTCAGCTTCCGCGGTCAGCGATTTAAGCTTCTGCTCGGCAACTTTGGTCTGCCGATCGAGGGTGCGGAAGACGTCGTACTCCGCGGCCGTGGGCCGCGCGTAAGCCACCTCGATATCCGCCGCGAGGTACGCCAGGTACATGTGCAGTTTCGCTTCGTGCATGGTGTCGCCCTCGCTGGAGCGGATCTTCATCTGCACCACGCTGTCGAGTTCTTGATTCAGAGCGTCCAGCGTGGCAGATGCATTGCCGGTAGCGGCGAGACTGTCGCGCACCGCCAGCGCCCGATTCAGGTCGGTATTCAGCGCGTTCATGTCGTCGTGAATCTGGCTCACAAGAGCCAGCTCCGCGGCCAGATCCTGCTGGGTGGCGTGCAGACGCGGATCGAGAGCGACTGCAAAGGTCCGGGAGGATTTCTGCCCGCCGTAGTCGAGGACAACGGTGTAGGTTCCGGGCAGCACCAGGGGGCCGTCGACCGAATAGTCGAGACCTCCGGCGGCTTCCGGCGAGTGGTAGCCGGTGACTTCAACCGCGGGCGGATAGTGCAGGTCCCACTGGAACGTGTTCATGCCGGGTTCGATCGCCGTCAGCCTGGCTTCGCCTTCCTGCCGCTGCTGCACGGCACTCTCGCCGCTGCGGTCCGGCGCCGGTTTTCCGGCCTTTTGGTCGGCTTCCTCCTGCTTCTGCTGCGCCGTCTCGAGATGGAGGGTAAAGCTGCGAATCAATTTGCCCTGCGCATCACGAAACGAGAGCGTGGCCGGGGTGTTGCCGTCGTAGTTCGCGGGGATATGGAAGAAAACGGTCGCGCCGAAGGGAGGGTTCTGTCCGTTGCCAGGGCGAGGCCTCGATGAAGCGCCATAAGCGTGGGTGAGCCAGGCTTTTTCAGGCGCGAAGAGATAGCTGCTGCCGGCGGCGACAGACGGGCTCCTGGTTAACTGTTCGAGGATGGCCAGGTTATCGAGCACCCAGAAGGCGCGGCCGTGTGTTGCCACCACGACGTCACCCTGGCGGGTGTTGATGGCGATATCGCGCACTTCGGCAGTCGGCAGGTTCAGCTTGAGCGGCTGCCATTGCGCGCCGCCGTCGAGGCTCACATAGACGGTGCTGAACGTGCCCAGGAAGAGCAGATTCGCGTCGTTGGGATCCTGGCGGATGTCAAAGGCAAAGTCGTCGTCGGGCAGTCCGGTGGTGATCGAGGTCCAGTGCTTGCCCAGGTCAGTCGTCTTGAAGACGTAGGGGCGGAAATCGTCCCACATATAACGCCACGCGGTCAGATAAGCGGTCTGCCGGTCCGTGTGGGAGGGCTCGATGGAACTGATGGCGCAGTCGTCAAGATCGGGCGGTGTGACGAGCTGCCAGCTTTTGCCGCCGTCGGTGGTCACGTGCACGAGGCCATCGTCCGAGCCGGCCCAGATCAGGTTGCCGTCGAGCGGAGACACCGCCAGTGCGTAGACTTCCGGATACACCTCGGCACCGGTCTGGTCCAGGTCCACGGGACCGCCGCTCGGGATCTCGGTGCGGGGCTGGTTGCGCGTGAGGTCGGGAGAGATGCGCGTCCAGGTCAGGCCGTAGTCGTCGCTCTTGAAAACGTACTGCGAGGAGACCAGCAGTTCCTTCGGATTCGCAGGCGAAAAGAGAATCGGATGGGTCCAGCCGAAGCGGTCCTTCAGCTCGTCGGAGGACGCTCCACTCTTATAGAGCGGCCATGGGCTGATGCTCTGCATCTGCTCCGTCTTCAGGTTTTCCCTGACGAAGATGCTGTAGTAGCCGCTGCCGTAGGTGATGTCGGGATCGCCGGGCTGCGGCACGGTGAAGGTGCTTTCGCCGAAGGCCACGCTCTTCCAGTCGGCCAGGGGGATGGCTCCTTCGGTGTCGGCGCTCGGTCCTTCGAACGAGCCTTCATCCTGCTGCGCGCCGTAGATGTGGAAAGGGAACTGATCGTCCAGATTGACGTGATAGAACTGGCCGGTCGGCTGATTGTGATCGGGGCTCCATGTCTTGCCATCATCGGTGGAGACGGTTGCGCCGCCGTCGTTGCCCTCGAGCAGAATATTGGTGTCGCCGGGATTGATCCAGATCACATGGTTGTCGCCATGCGGCGTGTGCAGCCTGGTCCATGTCTTGCCGCCGTCGTGCGAAACCCACAGCGCATCCACCTGGGGCGCGTAGACGGTGTTGGGATCTTTGGGGTCGGCGAAGATCGCCATGTAATAGAAGGCGCGCTGCCTGAGCTTCGCCTCGTCGTTGACGCGCTTCCACGTTGCGCCGCCGTCGTCGGAACGGAAGACCCCGCCCTCGCCGGCCTGGACAATCGCGTAGACGGTGTTCGGCTGGCTGGCCACGAGCGAGACCCCGATGCGTCCCAGCGTGCCTGTCGGCAATCCCGGATTATGGGTGAGATTGGTCCAGTGGTCGCCGCCGTCGGTGGACTTGTACAGGCCGCTGCCGGGACCGCCGCTGATGAGACCCCACGGCATGCGCTGCGCCTGCCACATGGTGGCGTAGAGCAGGTCGGGATTGTTCGGATCCATCACCAGGTCGATCGAGCCGGTCTTGTCGTCGACAAAGAGGATCTTCGTCCAGGTCTTGCCGCCATCGGTCGATTTGTAAACCCCGCGGTACGGACCGGGGACGAACACATGCCCCATCGACGACGCATAGACAACATTCGGGTCTTTCGGGCTGACGATGATTTCGCTGATGGAATGCGTTTCGCGCAGGCCCGCGTATTCCCAGGTCTGGCCGGCGTTTGTGGATTTATAAATGCCGTCGCCGGGAATCATATCGTTGCGGATGTCGTCTTCTCCGGTACCGGCATAGATCACGTTTGGGTCGGAGGGCGCCACCGCGATGGCACCGATGCTGGCGCTCAGGCCGGGCAGCTTGCCGTCGGTGATGTTCTTCCACTCGAGTCCGTCGTCGGTGCTCCTCCACACGCCGCCGCCTACGGTGCCGGCATAGAAGAGGTTGTCGTGCCCCGGAACTCCGGTGACAGTGACCACGCGTCCGCCGATGTAAGGCCCGACGGAACGCCACTTGAGCTTGCTCATCAGCGCCTGCGCCGTCAGGTCGCCGGAGGTCTGGGCTCCGAGGGGCAGGGCAAGCAGGGCTGCTGCGGTGAAGGCGAGAAAAGCACCGGCAGGCACGACTATTCGTTTCACGATCCGGCTCTCCTGATGGACTAATCCTGGGTGACTCACTGGAAAACCGAACTATAACACTGCGAACTGCCCTCCGGACGCTTTGGGGCGACGCATCGGAAATTGGCTTGCGCGAGTGAAATACCGTCGCAGGCGCAGGTCCGGGCTCAGGCGGGCCTCAGCGTGACGGACTGCGGGGGGCTGAGGGCTCGCGAATTCGACGATCGAGCCGGTTGACGGGCGCAACCCGGTTCGGTTATCCATGCATCTGAATTAGTCCTCGTTTCCCAGCAATGTGCTATGGGTTCATCGGTCCCAGGGGGGCTTTGAAATTCGTGGAGACTACGGTCAAGCCGGCACCCGGCTCCGAAAATCCAATAACGCCAACGGCTGCCCTGTCGGGCGGCGGCGATCTGGGCAAGCTGATGCGCTCGCTCGATTGGTCGCAGACGCCCCTGGGTGCGGTGGAGGAATGGCCCCAAAGTCTGCGAACCTCGGCCAGCATCTGTCTCGCTTCGCGATTTCCGATCGTCCTCTACTGGGGTAAGGAGCTGGTCGTTCTCTATAACGACGCTTACAGCCAGATTCTCGGCAGCAAACATCCCTGGGCGCTCGGCCGGACATGCCGGGTGTGCTGGGCGGAAATCTGGGACACCATCGGGCCCATGCTGGACGGCGTTCTGCGCACCGGCGAAGCGACCTGGTCCGACGATCTGCTGCTGATGCTGGAACGCTTCGGATATCCCGAGGAGTGCTACTTCTCGTTCTCGTTTAGTCCCGTTCGAGTGGAGAGCGGCGAGGTCGGGGGCGTATTTACGGCGGTCATTGAAACCACCGAGAAGGTGATTGGAGAGCGCCGGCTGCGGACGCTGGGGGATCTGGCGACGCACGGCGTGGCAGCCAAGAGCGAAGAGGACGCATGGCAAATGGCGGCCGCTACGCTTGGGGAGAATGCGGCCGATATCCCCTTTGCTGTTCTTTGCCAGGCTGCCGGCGAGGAGCTCCGGCTGGTGGCGACCGCGGGCATCAGCAGCGAACATCCATTCTGCGAGGAGCTTCGCAGAGCGGGCTCGGGCCTTTTCCAGATGGCGATCGATGCCGCCGGCAAGGGGCGGCGCGGCGTGCTGACGGAGATGGGCACATTGTTCGGGGATCTGCCGAGCGGGCCGTGGCGAATGTCTCCCCGTTCGGCGGTCGTCCTTCCCATCGCCGCACTGGGCCAGGGACCGTCGGGGGTTCTGGTGGCCGCCGCCAGTCCGGCGAAGGCCCTGGATGACAGTTACAACACCTTTTTTGAACTGGTGGCGCGGCAGATTGCCACCGGCATCGCTGACGCGCGCTCCCATGAGGAGGAACGCAGGCGCGCCGAAGAACTGGCTGCTCTGGACCGCGCCAGGACGCTCTTCTTCAGCAATGTCAGCCATGAGCTGCGGACTCCGCTTACCCTGCTCCTCGGCCCGACGGAAGGAGCGCTGGCCTCGCCCGATCGGGCCCTGAGGGGTGCTGACCTGGAGCTGCTCTACCGCAACGAGCTGCGCCTGCTCAAGCTGGTCAATATGCTGCTGGAGTTCTCCCGGCTCGAAGCCGGGCGGGTGCAGGCTTCCTACGAGCCGACTTCATTGGGAGAATTCACGGCTGAGATCGCCAGCGTATTTCGCTCGGCTATGGAGAAGGCGGGGCTGACCTTTACCGTGGACTGCCAGCCGCTCGGGGAACCCGTCTGGGTGGACCGGGTGATGTGGGAGCAGATCGTACTCAATCTCCTTTCCAACGCCTTCAAATTCACGCTCGAGGGGGAAGTTGCAGTCAGCCTGAGGGCGGCGCACGGTTCGGTAGAGCTCTCCATTCGAGATACAGGCGCCGGCATTCCACAGGAGGAGATCCCCAGGCTCTTCGAACGCTTCCACCGGGTGGAAACAACGCGGGCCCGGACGCAGGAGGGTTCCGGGATCGGCCTGGCGCTGGTGCAGGAACTGGTACGGCTGCACCGAGGGACCGTCCACGTGCAGAGCGTTGCCGGCGAGGGCAGTACCTTCACGGTTTCGATCCCACTGGGTATGGCACATCTTCCCGCCGACCGGCTCGGTGCAGTCGGGAACCCAGACCTCACGGCGCTGGGCGCCGCGAGTTTCATCGCGGAGGCTCAACGCTGGCTGCCGGGCGAACTGGAAGAGGCAGCGAATGAAGAGATGGCCTCCGGGTTGCCGTCTCTCGTGTTCGACGACAATTCGCCGGAAGACCGGCGCCGGGACAAAGTGTTGGTTGTCGACGACAACCGGGACATGCGGGAATACCTTTGCCGCCTGCTGGCGCACGAATATCAGGTTCACAGCGCGGCGAACGGTGCGGAGGCCTTCGAGCTTGCCGCCCGCATGCGTCCGGCGCTGATCCTGAGCGATGTCATGATGCCCGAGCTTGACGGCTTTGCTCTTCTTCAGGCGGTCCGCAGCGACCGTGATCTTGCCAGCACGCCGGTCATCCTGCTTTCTGCCCGTGCGGGCGAGGAGTCGAGGATTGAAGGGCTCGAAGCAGGCGCCGACGATTACCTGGTGAAGCCATTCACGGCGAGGGAGCTTCTGAGCCGGGTCGGAAGTCATCTGAGGATGGCTGCGATGCGGCGGGAAGCGACCGAGCGCGAAGCACGCTTGCGCGCGGAAGCCGAAAACGAACGGCGCCGGCTCCAGAATCTGCTCGCTCAGGCTCCCGCGGCTATCGGACTGATGAGCGGGCCTGAACATCGATGGGTCTACGTGAATGATCTCTACGTTCGGGTGACGGGCTGCGCGAGCGCCGCCGATCTTTTGGGAAAGACCATCCGGGAGAGCCTGCCCGAACTCCGCGACAGCGGATTCTGGGAGCTTCTCGACGAGGTTTACCGCACCGGGCAGCCGTACTCCGGGCACGAAATGAGAGCCTCGCTGCGGGCCGCTCCCGGCGCTGAGGTCGTCGACAAGTATTTCGATTTCGTCTACCAGCCGCTGAGCGACCCCGAGGGACGGATCGAGGGGATCCTGGTGCACGCGGTGGAGGTGACGGCGCGAGTACAGGCGCGGACGCTGATCGAACAGAATCACGCACAGCTGAAAGCGGCGCACATTACCTCGCAGCGGCTGGCGGCGATCGTCGAGTCGTCGAGCGACGCGATCGTCAGCAAAGATCTGAACGGGTGTGTCACCAGCTGGAATCCCTGCGCCGAGCGGATGTTCGGTTACACGGCTGATGAGATGATCGGCCGGTCGATTCTGACCATCATTCCGCCGGAGCTGCACGCAGACGAGGAGAGGATCCTCGCAACCATCCGCAGCGGCAGGCGCATCGAGCATTTCGAAACCGTGCGGGTTACAAAATCGGGCGAACGGATCGATGTCTCACTGTCGATCTCTCCGGTCCGGGACGAGACGGGGAGCATCGTCGGCGCCTCGAAGATCGTACGCGACATCACCCAGCGCAAACGAGCCGAGCACGCCCTGCGCACCACTGAGAAGCTGGCGTCGGTGGGACGGCTTGCCGCCACGGTCGCCCACGAAATCAATAACCCACTGGAGTCGGTGACCAACCTGGTCTACCTTGCGCGGGAAAGCTCCGATCAGGAGAGTGTTCGAAATTTTCTGGCCACAGCCGAAGAAGAGCTCGCACGCGTCGCGGTTCTCACCCGGCAAACGCTTGGGTTTTACCGGGACACCAAAGCGCCGACGTCCGTCAAACTCGGCGATCTTGTCGGGCCCCTGGTGTCGGCATTCCAGCCCAGAGCGCGGAACAAGGCCGTCCGGGTCGATACCGAGATTCGAGAGCAGCGCCCGGTGCGAGGGCTCGCCGGCGAAATTCGCCAGGTGATGGCTAATCTGCTGACGAACAGCCTCGACGCTGTGCCGTCGCAGGGCCGGGTACGCATCCGCATTCGGGATGCGCGGGAATGGAGCGGAAAATGCCGGGCCGGCGTTCGGCTGACGATTGCGGACAACGGGAGCGGGATTGCGCCGGGGCTCCGCCAAAATCTGTTCGAGCCATTTTTCACCACGAAGAAGGATGTTGGCACCGGTCTCGGGCTTTGGGTGTGCCGTGCGATTGTGGAAAAACATGAGGGAAGTATCAGGCTGAGAAGCAGCACCCGGGAGGGCCGGACCGGCACAACGTTCTCGGTGTTCTTCCCGATAGCCGAAGCCGTGAAACCGATGGCCGGATGAGCACGGGGACCCGGTCGCAGCCCTGCCTTTTGCCTTGTTGATCGCACGCAGCCTGGATCCAGCCTTAAGAGCCGAACCCTGATTGTGAATCGAGGATCCTGGACAGGTGCGGCTCTTTTCATCGAAGGATTACAACCTGACTTAGGGTGCCGGAGTCGCTTGCTGCGGGTAATCCACGCGGAGGGCGAGGATTTCGTAGGGGGTGAAGGGCGCGCTGACGCGGTTGCCGGTGATGGGGAGCCAGCGGCCCTGGGGCGTCTCCATCAGATTGGTTTCGACGGCGCGGGTGGCTCCGGGTGGCACGGTCACGGAGAGATCGCCGGATTTGCCGGCCCACTCGTAGAAGTGGAACTCGAGCGAGTGGGTGTCTTCGGCCTTCTTCATGGCAGTGAGGACGATGTCGTCGGGGGTGACGGAGACGAAGGAATGCGCGGCGGGCAGTGAACCGTCGTGCGCTTCAACCTGCATGGCGGGGAAGGGGAAGTTGAAGTCGTAGCCGTGGCGGACGGTGAGCGCCTGCTGCCACGAGCCGGCGTGGGGATAGAGCGCGTAGCTGAAGCGCTGCTGGCCGCGGTCGGCGTTGGGATCGGGCCAGACGGGCGAGCGCAGCAGGGTGAGGCGCAGGAGATTGCCGACCGCGTCGTATCCGTACTTGCAGTTGTTGATGAGGCTGAAGCCGTGCTGGGCGTCACCTTCGTCGGCCCAGCGCTGCGCGGGGACTTCGAAGCGGGCTTTCTCCCAGCTGTTGTTGCGCGTGGTGGGACGCTGGATGGAGCCGTAGGGGATTTCGTAGGTGGCGAAGGGGCTGGTGGCGGAGAGCGCGAAGGCGGCCTTGAGGAGGATGTGCGTCTCGTGCCAGTCGACGTCATTCTTCACGACGACCTGATCGGAGCCGTTCTCGAGGATGATGTCCTGCACGAATTTGGATTTGTCCCAGTGGCGGGTGATGCGAATGTCGGCGCGCAGGGGGGTGTTGTCGACGACCTGGACCGAGTCGACCTGATCGATGAGCGTGGGCGGCTGGTCGAGAGTGCCGGGATCGATGTTCCAGGCGTCGTATTCTTTCGGATTGTCTTTGAAAGCCTGGAGCTCGTTGCCGCAGGAGCCGGCGGCGAGGGTTTCAAAGCCGGCCTTTTTGTCGTAGAGGCTGGTGATGCATCCGGTTTTGGGATCGACCGCGACGCGGAGCCAGGAGTTCTCGAGGGTGGTGCCGCTTACGCGGAGATCGCTGGGAAAGGCGCGTTGACCGGGAACGACGCGGAGGACCTCGTAACCGAGCGAAGGAATGTCGCGGGCCTGGACGAGAAGGTGGAAGGTGCTGGTGGCGGCGTCGCGAGAGAGGACTTCAGAGGGCAGAACGACGCCGTGGACATCGAGGACGGAGACGCTGTCGGCGGGTGAGGGCATCTGGACGTCGACATGGACGTCGCCGGTGCGGGCCCAGCCGAGCGGATTGAAGACGAAGACAGGAACGCCGGCGGGGACGCGGGTGTCGACGCGGGCGGCAACGGTGGCGAGGGCCTTCGAGGAAATTTCACTGGTGGCCCAGCGGACCTGATCGAAGTCCTTCTGCGCGTCCTGGTAGATGACGCCGATGCCGGAGCCGGCAGCGAGGTCGTGAAAATCGTTGAAGGTGATTTTCTTCCAGGCGTCGGTGAGCTCATCGTTGGGGTAGGGACTGCCGTCGAGCCAGGCGAGCGAGGCGGCTTTTTCGGCGTCGAGGGTCCACTCGGGCGCTTCACGCAAGTTGCGCTTCATGTTGGCCTGGGTGGTGTAGACGCCGCGGTGAAACTCGAGGTACATCTCGTCATCCCAGGTGGGGATGGAAATTTTTCCGGGGACAGGGGTGGGCAGGACGTAGCCCTGACCGATGGTGCGGTAATCCCAGGTGCGGGATTCGGGGGCGAGCTCCCGCTCGACGGTGGAGAAGTATGGCTGCGCGGTGCCGAACTGCATTTTGGGGACGACTTTATCGGGCTGCATCCAGTGCAGGCCCTCGTCGAGCATGGCGCGGGTGGGGCCACCGCCGTGGTCGCCGACGCCGTAGAGGTCCATCATCTCGTTCATGCCGGGAGCGAACTGGCGGGCCTGGGCGAGATCGGCGGCGAGGCGGACGGGATTGAGGTTGGTGTTGGCGTAGTCGTGCGGGAAGTAAGTGAGGACTTTGCTGCCGTCGGGCGACTCCCACCAGAAGAGCTTGAAGGGCAGCTTGTTGGTGTCGTTCCAGGCCATTTTTTGGGTAACAAAGTAGTCGATATCGGATTTCTTATAGATCTGCGGTAACTGCCAGTTATAGCCGAAGGAGTCGGGGTTCCAGCCGATGCGGACATCGACGCCGTAGTGCTGCTGATACCAGCGCTTGCCGATGAGGATGGAGCGGGCGGTGGATTCGCCGTCGGGGATGTTGAGATCGGGCTCGACCCACATGCCGCCGACGACCTCCCAGCGTCCCTGCTGAATGCGCTCTTTGATCTGGTCGTTAATCTCCGGATAATCGCGGGCCATCCAGTCGTTATAGGCGGCGGCGGACTGGGTGTAGGTGTAGGTGGGGTACTCGTTCATCATCTGGAGCGCGGTACCGAAGGTGTCTTTGACGGTGTTGACGGTTTCGGTCCAGGGCCAGAGCCAGGCGGCGTCGATGTGAGAGTTGCCGGTGAGGTGGAGGGTTGCGGTGTCCATCATCGGCTTGAGAGCGGAGAGGGTGGACTGCGCGGCGCGGAGCGAAGCGTCGAAGGCGGACTGGTCGGCGGAGTCGAGAGATTTGAGGTCGACCTGGGAGATGGATTTCTCGAGCGTTGACTGGTCGGCGGGGATGTTGGTCGAGAGGCTGGGAACGAGCAGCGCGGCGGTGAGGAATTCTTCGCGCATGTCTTCGGGGCTGGGACGATTGGCGGCGAAGTCGATCTTCATCGGCGAGCCGGCAAAGTGCTTGCGATCGACGGTGGCGAGGAGCTTGACGGCGACGAGGACCTTGTCGCCGGGTTTGGCCTGATCGAAGAGGACGATGGGCGCGAGGTCGTCGCCCATGGCGACGCGGCGGCCGTTGAAGTAAACGATCATCGGCATGGGGCCGTTGGCCCAGGCCTGGAACTGGAACCAGATGCGCGTGCCGGTGAGGTCGTAGCCGTGGAGGGTGGGCGGGACGGCGATCCACTGGCGAAACCACATCGCGTCGGTGGCGTAGTCGGTGTTGGGCTGAGCCATCGACCAGGAGGAGTCGTCGAGCGTGGGATCTTCAGCGTGCGCCAGGTCTCCGGTGTGATAGCGCCACTGGCCCTCGGGGAGATGGCTGAGCTCGCCAAGGCGATTGACGACGTCGCGCGCAGAGGGAGACATCTGTTTTTCCGCGGCGGCAATATCGTGCGCCGACTGGGCGCGGGCGACACCAGCAACGAGAAGAAGCAGAAAAGAAAGACGCAGAGCTTGCCTGAGCACGATCGATCCTCCGGGAAACAGGGTACAGAAAACAGGGTACAGGGTGGAGGCCGCGCGAGGGTGAACGGGAGGCCTGAGTGGAGGAAATTGTGGATGGCGCCAACGAGCTTCCGGGGGAAAGACGCGAGGGTTCCGGGAAATCATAGGCCGGGGTTCCCAAAATGGAAGATTGGGGGCGGTGGGGGGTAACGGATTGATTAAGCCGTTTGAATTCATTCACGAGACGTTCTTTTGAATTGGCCACAGAATTGCACCAAGCAAGTAGGTTTCCCCTGAACTGCTGCGATGTGCGAGAAATCTTCGTCGCTATCAGGCGTATCTGCTGCAAGAGCGGTGCGCCCCACCCTGAATGAGCCCTGCCTTGAGTCCCTCCCCCACGGATGGAGCGAGAAGCTGCGGCCGTTTGACCCATCCCCGGAGGTCCCACGTGAGAACAACAAATAGACTCTCGATCTTTGCTTTGCTGTTTGCGCTGCTGCTGACGGTTACGACAGTGAGAGCGCAAAACCAGACGGCGACACTGACAGGCACGGTCACAGATGCGTCGGGCGCGGTGGTGCCGGGCGCACAGATTTTGCTGAAGAACACGGAGACGGGTGCAACCTACAAGACGGTGACCGATTCGGCGGGACTGTACACGATCCCGGAGGTGAAGCCTGGACCGGGATACTCGCTGACGGTGACGCGCGATGGCTTCCAGACGCTGGCGGTGACGGGGATCTATCTGAACGTTGCGGCGACACGGTCGCAGAACCTGCAGCTGAAGGTGGGCAGCGTGGTGCAGACGGTGGCGGTTTCGGCGTCGAACGAGAACGAAACGCTGGACACGACGGACGCGACCATCGGCAACAACTTCGAAGTATCGATGCTGAACGAGTTGCCGGTAGAGAACCGGGACAGCCCGGCGGCATTGTTCTATCAGCAGCCTGGGGTGACACTGAGCGGCTCGGTGACGGGCGCGCGGACCGACCAGAGCAACGTGACGGTGGACGGTCTGGAAGTAAACGACGACGCGACGGGCGGTTTCGGCGATATCGTGGCAAGCGCCCCTGTGGATTCGGTGCAGGAGTTCCGCGGCACGACGGCGGGCGAGCTGGCGAACGCGGGGCAGGGCGGCGGCGGCCAGTACGAACTGGTGACCAAGAGCGGGACGAACCAGTTTCACGGGGCGCTGGTGGAATACCATCGCGACACCGACCTGGAGGCGAACGACTGGTTCAACAACGATCAGGGGGCGCCCCGGCCTCCGCTCATCCGCAACCAGTTTGGCGGCAATGTGGGCGGGCCGGTGCTGAGGGATCGGCTTTTCTTCTTCTTCGATTACAACGGGCGGCGGGACATGCTGACCAACATCGAGGACCGCACGGTGCCGCTGGATACGTACCGGGCGGGCAATGTCTCCTATGTGAACACGTCGAATCAGATTGAGACACTGTCTCCTTCGCAAGTGGCGGCGCTGGATCCGCAGGGGGTGGGCTTCGACTCGTCGCTGCTGTCGCTGATGAACAGCCGGTTCCCGCACGCAAACGATCTGAGCGGCGATGTGGGCGACCTGGTGAACACGGCGGGCTTCCGGTTCAACGCGCCGTTTCCTTATGCCGAAGACGATTACGTGCAGCGGGTCGACTACAACATGAATGCGAAGATGAAGATCTTCGGAGTAGGCCGGTTCATCAGGGAGAACGAAACGGAGAGCGCAGTGCAGTTTCCCGGCGACCCCGTCACGGCTCCGTTTTACAACCGGAGTTATTCGTGGGCGGTGGGGCATAACTGGGCGATCAGCGCGAACAAGCTGAACCAGGCCGAATACGGCGAAGTGTTCGAGAATTACGATTTTCCGAAAACTTACAACCCTCAGGGGGACAACCAATACAGTTTCGCGGCATTCTCCGGATTCTACGAGTCAGGAAGCAACTCGCAGGCGCGGACCTATGCTATTCCGGTGGTGCGGGACGATTTCAGCTGGGAAAAGGGAAAACACAGCTTCGGGTTCGGCGGAACGTTCAAGTGGGAGACGCCGAACGAATTCGCTGCCGAGAATTTCAATTTTCCGAACGTCGGCGTGACGGGGAACACGAATTTCACGGCGTTGTCGGCGCAGCAGCGCCCCAAGGACATCAACAGCAACGACACGACGATTTACGACAACGCGTTCTCGACGGCTCTGGGGGCGTTCGCTTCGGTGAGCAGCAACTTCAACTACAACACGCAGTCCGCGGCGCTGCCGCAGGGCTCGGGGCTGGATCTGATTTATCGCAATTACGAGACCGAGCTTTACTTCGCCGATACGTGGAAAGTGACGTCGGACCTGACGCTGTCGTACGGGCTGCGCTATCAGAACTACACCGTTCCGTACGAGACTCATGGCGAGCAGGCGATTGCCAACATCAACTTTGACAGTTACTGGTCGGACCGAGTGGCGCAGAGCGCGGCAGGGATTCAGGGGAACAACGCGTTGCCGTTCATCGACTACACGCTGGGGGGGAAGGTCAACAACAAGCCGGGCTATTACCAGCCGCAGAACCTGGATTTTGCGCCGCGGTTCGGGTTCGCCTACAGCCCCAGCTGGGACCGGAAGACGGTATTCAGCGGGAGCGCGGGCATTGTGTACGACCACACGGTGGTGAACGCGCTGCAGTTCCAGCAGACGCAGTCGTCGTATCTGTTCGAGGCCAGCAATACGAACCTGTTCGGCACGGCAGGCAATCCGACGGCAACGCTGATGACTGCGCCGCGGTTCGCGGGGATCAATAACGCGCCTCAGCCGCCGACCGCTCCGAACGTGACGCCGCCCTATGTGCCGTTTGTGTCCAACGGAGTTCCCTACGGACTTCCCTATGGCGAGTTCAACATCCTGATCAATCCGCAGCTGAAGACGCCGTATAACATTCAGTTCAATTTTGGACTTCAGCACCAGTTTGCGCAGGGATATCTGCTGAAGATCGACTACGCGGGGCGGCTGGGGCGGCGGCTGCTGGCGGAAGCGGATGCCAGCCAGCTGATCGACTTCCCGGATAACACGGGTGGATCGAGCCAGAAGATGTCGGGCGCGATGGCCGGAATGGTGACGCAGCTGCGGCAGAACGCGGGGCTGGGAGCGCTTGGAGCGATTGAGAGCCTTTCGCCGCAACCGTGGTTCGAAGACATGTTCCCGGGGCTCGATACCTATATCAACAGCGTGTATGGCGGACCGTACACGAGCAATGAGACACAGGCAGTGGCGCTGACGGCCTATCCTTACCCGCAGCGCGGCGACTTCTCGGACACCATGTACTATATGTCGGCGGTGGGCGCGCTGCCGCCCGATGTGGGCATGCCGTCGCAGTTCGCCGGCGATACGATCTGGACCAACAAAGGCTTCTCCTCGTACAACGGGCTGCTGGTCACGCTGCACAAGAATCCAGGGTACGGGCTGCAGTTCGACCTGAATTACACCTGGCAGCACTCGATCGACAACGTCTCGTTCATCGCCAACTCGATCGCGTCGGGCCAGGGATTCGGATATATCTGCGACGTGAGCCGTCCGCGCGAGTGCCGCGGGAACTCGGACTTCGGGCAGCAGAATCTGGTCAGCGGGAACTTCATTTACGAGCTTCCCTTCGGCCGCGGGCGCACGTTTGCTTCCGGCGTGCCGGTGTGGGCCAACGAAGCCATTGGGGGCTGGGAGCTGAGCGGAATTCCCAGCTGGCACACGGGGAATGCCTACACGGTTTATTCGAATGCGTTCGTCGCGGGGTTTGCGAACGATGCTGCGGCGACGCTGATCGGGTCGGCCGGGGATCTGAAGGCAAAAGTCCACAAGGTGGGCAATTCGCTGTTCGCCTATTCGAATCCCACCCAGGCGCTGAGCGACTTCACGGGACCGACGGGGTTCAACATCGGCGGCCGGAATCAGTTCTGGGGACCGGGGTACTTCAACATGGATCTCGGCCTGGGCAAGAGCTTCCCGCTGATGGCGGAAAATATGCAGCTGAAGTTCCGCGCCGATGCATTCAACGCGTTGAACCATCCGAACTTCGAGACGCCCGGTTCGGGCGGCACAACGGGCGGGGACGACATCACCCAGTCCAGCGGGATTCCCTTCGGCACGATCACGGGAACAGTTACGCCGCCGAGCAGCGACATTTCGGCGCGCGTGCTGCAGGTGGCGCTGCGGCTGGAGTTCTGAGGCCTAACTCAACCATCGAACCCGAGGAGGGCCGCTACGGCGGCCCTTTTCGTGTGGGCATGCGTGTCGAGGGAGAGGAAACCGGGAGCGCCTCCTGGCAGTCGATCCGCGCACGCGCAGCGGCGTGCGCCGGTGCAGTGATCTACGTCACAGCGCTGGCGCGGGCCGGACAGGCACAATGAATCACCGTCTTTCTACACACAAGAAGCTGCGTGGTCGGCGTGTCTGCCGCACCCCTGGTGAGGCCCATTTATTTGCAGGAGATTTCGGTTGGGGGCTCAGTTCGGGGTTGCGATACACGACCGGACTCAGGCGGAAGTGAGGCTCCCATGAAAACAAATTTGGTGACGCGATTCTGTGCCATGTTTCTGGCCGTGGCTCTGGTTCCACTGGCGTTGCAAGCCCAGGTGACGAAAGGGTCGATCTCCGGGACTGTGGTCGACCAGTCGGGAGCGGTGATCGGCGGGGCGACGCTGAAAGCTACCGATATCCACACGGGCGCCGTGTTCCAGGCCGTATCCGACAACTCGGGCGCGTTTCGCTTCAGCCTGATCCCGCCGGGGACCTACCGGGTGAATGTGACCAAGGACGGCTTCACCACGAAGCTGGTCCAGGGCGTCGTGGTTTCGACGTCGCAGGACACCGGGCTGGGCGCTGTTTCCCTGTCGGTGGGCAACGCGCAGGAAACGGTTGAGGTTTCCGCGGCCACCACGCCGCTGATCGAGACGACGCAGGCGCAGATCACCGACACGTTTTCTTCGCAGCAGCTGGAAATGTTCACGAACGTGAACGAGGATCAGGGGCTGGATAACCTGGCGCTGCTGGTTCCGGGTGTGAACGCCACGCGCGACCTGAATTACGCCGACACCAACGGCGTGGGGGTTTCGTCGGACGGCGTCCGGGGGCGGGCCAACGACCAGCAGATCGACGGACAGAACAACAACGACAACTCGGTGACCGGGCCGGCGCTCGGGGTGAGCGACGCCGAGTTTGTGAGCGAGTACCAGATTGTCACCAACAACTTCGGGCCCCAATATGGCCGCAACGGCGGTTCGGTGATCGACGTCGTCACCAAGTCGGGCACGAACAACGTTCACGGAAGCGTGTACGGCTACTGGACGAACAACGACCTGCAGGCTCTGAGCAGCTACCAGAAGAGTTACCAGGACCTGACCCAGCAGCCCCGCTCGAACACCGAGTTTGGCGGCTTTACTATCGGGTTTCCCATCGTGAAGGACAGGCTGTTCTTCTTCAACGGCTTTGACGAGTCGCTCTGGCACGAATCCGAGGTGTATGTTTCGGGCACGCTGACGCCGACTCCCGCCGGGCTGGCCGAAGCGGGGGCGTGCTCGTTTGTGAACAGCAACGCGCTGAATGCCCTGGAAACGTACGGCGCTTTCGGCATCACCACGGGCGGCGCTCATGTTTATGGAACCCCGGTGGCGAGTACGATTTCGAACGGCAGCACGACCTGCCCCATTGAGGAGGGCTATGTGGAGCGCGCCGTTCCTGAGCGCTCGCACCTGTTCAACTGGCTGCCTCGGCTCGACTACTCGAACGGCAAGGACACTTTCACCGCGCGCTACATCCTGGAGCGAAACGACTACTTCGATATCCCCGACAACGGCCCGGGCGGCTGGTTCTACAACGAGCCATCTTTGGCGCAGGCGATCAAGCTCGGCTGGACGCGGGCGCTGACCGTGCACATGGTCAACGAGTTCTCGGTGAACTACGGGCGTGAGAACACGCAGTTCGGCGGCAGCAGCAACAACTCCGACCCGTCCACCGGCAACATTGCGGACGGTGTGGCCAATATCAGCACCGGGCAGGGGAATCTTGGCTACGGACCGGCGGACAACCTGCCGCAGGGCCGCATCGTGAACACCTGGCAGCTGCAGGACAACTACAGCTATCAGCTTGGGAACCACGACCTGATTGCCGGAGTGAACTGGACGTACCAGCGGTCTCCGAACGTCTTCCTGCCGAACATCAACGGCACCATCGACTTCAATAACTGGTCGGACTACCTGATGAACACCCCGTTCCAGATCAACATTGCCGATGGCAATGACAAGCTGGACTTCCGCGAGGACGACACCTTCCTGTATGCGGGCGACAACTGGCAGGTGAGGCCGAGCCTGATCCTCAATCTGGGCCTGACGTGGAGCTTCTACGGGCAGCCCGCCAACCTCTTCCACCAGAGCGATGCAGCGCTGCAGGCGAGCTCCACTCCGCTGTGGAACCCGGGGTTGCCGCTGTCGGTGACTACGTCACCCGATCTGCCCAGCCACTACAATCTGTGGGGGCCTGGCGCCGGCTTCGCGTGGACGCCCGGATTCCTGGGCGGCGGACACAAGACAACGATTCGCGGCGGCTACCGGCTTGCGTACGACCCGCCGTTCTACAACATCTACCTGAACATGGCCGAGGCCGCGCCGCAGGTGCTGGCCCAGTCGCTGACCAACTCCGCGCAGATCGATGGCGTCATGCCTTCGAACCCGATTGGCCCCAATGTACGCAGCGCGCTGTCTCCTTACCTGGTCTACGGGGTTGCGGATCCGCGGACGTACACCGAGATCACCGTCTCGCCGAATTTCACGGCGGACTATGTTTCGACGTGGTCGCTCGGTGTTCAGCACGAACTTTCGAACGAGCTGGTGGCCGAAGCCCGCTACGTGGGGAACCACGGCGGAAACCAGTTCCAGACGGTCAACGACAATCCGTATCTCGCGGGTTTGGCGGCGAATTTCCCCAACCAGATTCCGTCGGGGATCACGCTGGGGGCCAACGGGCGTGAGGACGGTACGCACTATATCCTGCGCGAGCGCACCAACACTGCCTGGTCGGACTACGACTCGCTGCAGACCGAGCTTCGCGCGAACGACCTCTTCCACCAGCTGCTCTTCTCCGGCTCGTACACCTGGAGCAAGACGACCGATAACGCCTCGGAAATCTTCAGCAACGGCGCTGCGGGCGTCACCACCGCAATCTCCCAGAATCCGCTGAACTACACGTCACAGGAGCACGGGCTGTCAGGGATTGATATCCCGCAGAACTTCACCCTGAACTTCGTCGAGGCGGTTCCCTTCATGAAGGAGCAGCATTCGCTGATGGGACACCTGCTGGGCGGATGGAATTTCTCGGGGGCCTATTTCCTGGCGTCCGGACAGCCGTACACTCCGATTCAGTACTATTTCGACTACTATGCCAGCGGAGCTTATGCCAACCCTGCGCTGGGCGTCACGGACTACACCTTTAACTCGGCCTACGGCGCGGGGCCGGACGATTTGCGTCCGTTCCTGGGGAGCAGCAAAGCTCCAGTCTCGCAGGTGGGCGCGTACGCCGGGGACGTCTGCAACTTCTATGGCGGAGCCTCGTGCGGAGTGGCTGCGAACACCCTGATCAGCTTTAACAACGCCAACGCGACGAGCGACGGCACCGTGGTCACGGTTACGCCACAAACAGTGCGTTACATCATGAACGGACCGATGTCCGAGGCTGCCAACGGGACTCCGTGGGGCAACGCCGGCCGTAACTCGGCACGCGACGCCTGGACCAACAGCGGGGACTTTTCGGTCATCAAGAGCATTCGGCTGCGCGAGCGCATGAACGCGGAACTGCGCGCAAACTTCACCGACGTCTTCAACACGCCTAATTACTCCAGCGTCGACCCGTATCTGGAGGACGCCGGCTACAATGCCGCATACACCGGCTTCGGCCTCAACCAGGTGACCTCCAGCAGCAGCCGGCAGATCACCTTCTCGGCCAAGGTCGCCTGGTAAGCAGGGCGCACGCACAACCGATCGAACCCGAGGAGGGCCGCTGCGGCGGCCCTTTTCGTTTGGGCGCGAGAGGCGAGAGAGGTAGGCGCAGGCAGCCGGCGGGCTTCGCGGCGTGGCGAAGCGCCGCTACACGACGCGCAGCAACAGCAGGATGACGACGATGAGGAGGATGAGGCCAATGCCGCCGCTGGGGTAGTAGCCCCAACTGCGGCTGTAGGGCCATGCGGGGAAAGCTCCGAGGAGCATGAGGATCAGGATGACGATGAGAATGGTGATCATAGCGTGTGGGTCCCTTTCGCGCGGGAGTCTCAGTTGCTCCCTGCGCAGGCGCCCTCAGGCCGCTGGACGGTGAGGACGTACTCAGGCTGGATGCGGGCGGGGCGAAGACGAGATGTCCTGCGGAGCCAACAAATTCGCGGCGCGGAAATTTGCGTTCAGGGCGTTGGAGTCTGCGCGAGGCTGCGGGCGCGGCGGAAGACCTGCAGCATCATCGGCGCGGTGAGCTTGCCGGTGTTGGTGTTCTGGAGCGAGGGGTGGTAACTGGCGAGGAGCCAGCGGTTGCCCGGGATCGCGTATTCGACGGCGTGGCCGAAGACGAGCGGACCGCGGCGGTCGAGCTGGCGGGTGCGGAGGAGATGGGCGACGACGCCATCGAAGGCGATTTTGCCGAGACAGAGGATGACGCGGAGACCAGCGAGGGCGGCGATTTCCTCATCGAGGTACGGGGCGCAGGCGGCGATCTCCGCGGGGAGGGGTTTGTTGCCGGGGGGAGCGCAGCGGACGACGGCGGTGATCCAGGCATCGGTGATGGTGAGGCCGTCGCCGCGGTGCGTGGAGCGGGGCTGCGAGGCGAATCCGGCGCGGTGGAGGAGCGGGTAGAGGAAATCGCCGGAACCGTCGCCGGTGAAGGGGCGGCCGGTGCGGTTGGATCCGTGAGCGCCGGGGGCGAGGCCGACGAAGAGGACGCGGGCGGCGGGATCGCCGAAGGAGGGAACGGGCTTGCCCCAGTACTCGGAGTCGCGGTACATGCGGCGCTTGTTTTGGGCGACAGCGATCGAATGGGCGCGCAGGCGCGGGCAGAGTTCGCACGAGACGATGCGGGCGTTGAGGGCGTCGAGCGCGGCGGCCGGATCGGCGAGAGAAACCACGGTGCGATTGTAGAAGGCGATGCGAGCGCGCAGACGGGGTTACAATGGACGGGTTTTGAGAGAACGGTTTCGCATGCAGGAGAGAAGGAATCCATGTGGATGCATAAAGGAATGGCAGCCGCGATGGCGGGAGCTCTGGCGCTCATGATGGGGTGCAACAGCAACAAGACGCAGCCCGCGCCGGCGGAGCAGGCGGCGCAGCCCGCGCCAGCGGCCACGTCCGCGGCTCCGGAGATCGGCGGGCAGCCGGTGGTGAAGCTGACGCGGCAGGCGACGAGCAACGGGGAGAAGCCGGAGTTTCTGTCGCTGACGGTGCTGCCGGGACGCGGGATGAACGTTTTCCAGATCACCGCAAATCTACCTGGCAAGGGCGAGATTCCGGTGCTGTGGTCGACGACGCTGGAGGCGCTGGCAGCGAAGATGACGGGCAAGGCGCCGGACGATGCGTGGGGCAACGCCAGCTTCAGCTGCTGCGGCGCCTTCCTGGTGCCGTATCCGAACCGGATTATCGGCAAGCTGTCACCCGATGAGCAGACGCTTACGACGGAGTGGCACGGCAAGCAGATTGTGCTGCCGGCGAACTGGCACGACTCGACGAATCCGGATAAGGACAAACACGCGATGCACGGGCTGATCCTGGATATGCCGGCGCAGGACGTGCAGACGGTGAAGATTCCGGACGGAGAGAGCGTGACCGCCGTGATGCACGCGGGGGACTTCGGAGGGGATTCGAGCGGGCCGAATCGCGTGCACTGGCTCTCGAAGACGGATCTGAGCTTCGTGATCTCGCTGACGGGCAAGGCGGTGGACGCGACGATCGTGGCGAAGAACGTGGGCAACGAAGAGGAGCCGATGGCGATCGGGTGGCATCCTTACTTCTCGATACCGAGCGGGCAGCACGAGCAGGCGCTGCTGCACGTGCCGGGCGAGCAGGTGGCCGAGGTGAACAACTACCAGGATGTATTCCCGACGGGGAAGCTGGTCCCGGTGAAGGGGACGAAGTGGGACTTCCTGGCGCGGGAGGGCAAGCCGCTGGATAACACGTACCTCGACGACAACTGGTCGAAGCTGCAGCGGACGAGCGGAGCGGTGGAGGTGACGCTGACCGATCCGGCGAGCAATTACGGGGTGAAGGTGCTGGGACTGTCGCCGGATATCAGGACGGTGCAGGTGTACTCGCCTCCGGGAAAGCCGTTTGCCGCGATCGAGGAGCAGTTCAACTTTGCCGATCCGTTTGGGAAGGAGTGGCATGGGATGAACACCGGGATGGTGACGCTGAAGCCGGGAGAATCGGTGGAGTGGCACGTGCGGCTGGAACTGTTTCAGCCGAATGAGGAGAGCGCGGCGAAGTAAGAACGGATGAGGGCAAGAAAAAAGCCTCCGGGAGACCGGAGGCTTTTGTTTTTTACCACGGAGAGCGCGGAGAGCACGGAGGATGAAAGAGGATTCACCACAGAGGGCGCGGAGAGCACAGAGGTTGCAGGGGTGGGCATTGGGTGGCGCTGACTGGCCGGTGAGTGGCGAGCGATAGCCAGGGGTCGGAGAGAGGATTCACCACAGAGGACGCGAAGAGCACAGAGGTTGCAGGGTCTCTGTGATCTTTGAGCTCTCTGTGGTGAGGCGAGCTACTGGCTGATGCGCAGCATGACGACGCCGTGGGGCGGGACGGTGACGGTGTAGCTGCCGTTGGTTGCGGTGACGTCCTGGTGGGTCCAGAGATCGCGCAGGGTGGCGTTGGCCTGGAAGCCGACGTCGCTGAGATTCAGAGTAATCGGGTGCGGCTCGGTGTCGCGGTTGAAGAGGCCGGCGGCGAGCGCGCCGTCGCTGAGGGGTTTGGTCCAGATCTCGGTCATGCCCACGGCGAAGGCGCGGCTGCCCTCCTTGCCGAGCGGGTCCTGATCGACGGCGATGACGTCGCGATTGGTGAGGATGGAGAGGGTTTCGGGGGTCATCTTGCTGAGGTCGTTGCCGGCCAGCAGCGGGGCGGCAAGGATGGCCCAGAGGCTCATGTGGGTCTTGTACTCGTCGAAGGACATGCCGCCGTTGCCGACCTCGAGCATGTCGGGATCGTTCCAGTGGCCGGGGCCGGCGTACTGGGCGAGGCCAAGCTGGTTGAAGCCGATGTCGGCCATGCGAGCGTAGGTGTCGTTGATGTCGCCGGTGGTGCGCCACAGATTGCCGCCGACGGATGCGCCCCACTTCCAGACGTCATCCCAGCCGTACTGGCAGAGGCTGAAGACGATGGGGCGGCCGGTGGCGACGAGGGCGTTGTGCATTTTGGTGTAAGCGGCCTGCATGAGCTGATATTGCTTTGCCTTGTCGTGCGGAGCTTCCTTCTCCATGACGGCGGGGATAAAGCTGCAGAGGTCGTACTTGAGGTAGTCGATGCCCCATTTGGCGTAAGTTTCGGCGTCCTGCTGCTCGTGGCCGTAGCTGCCCTCGTAGCCGGCGCAGGTTTTGGGGCCAGGCGAGGAGTAAATGCCCAGTTTGAGGCCCCGGGAGTGGACGTAATCGGCGAGGGCCTTCATGTCGGGAAACTTGCTGTTGGAATGGATGAAGCCCTGGGCATCGCGCTGGCCCTCCCAGGTGTCGTCGATGTTGACGTACTCGTAGCCGGCGGCCTTCATGCCGCTGGAGACCATGTAATCGGCGGCGGCGCGGACGTCGGCGTCGTCCACGCGGCCGGCGAAGTGGTTCCAGCTGTTCCAGCCCATGGGCGGAGTGGCGGCGAGGGTGGAGTCCGTCTGCGCGAGCGCAGCGCCGGCAAGGGAGAGCAGGAGAATTGCGGGGAAGGCCAGCCTGAATTTGGACACGGAAGAATCCTTTCGATGCGAAGGTGCGGGGATTTGCCGAACCGCAGGCCAGTTTAACGCAGCAGAGCGCCCCAGAGGGTGTCGACGGTAGCGTGGGTGATGGCGGAGGCGCCGATGCGGCGGCCTGTGACGCCGGGGGCCCTCGAGTCCGCGAGCCAGGCGCGGCCGTAGAAGATGCCGGCGATGGCGGCGAGCAGGACGTATCTCCAGTTGAAATGGGCGGCGCGCTTGTTGAAGTGGGCGAGGCCGAAGATGCAGGCGGTGACGATGAGTGCGGCGGTGCGGCCGAGGCGGCGCTCAAGGAGGTTCTGCATCCAGCCGCGGAAGAAAATCTCTTCGGGGAGAGCGACGGCAAAGAAGGTGAAGATCCAGGCGGGCGCGGCGAGCCAGGGATGGCTGACGTGCGGGTGCAGGTGGAGGAAGCCGAGGGCGAGGCCGAGGGGGATGGCGATGAGGGCGTAGAAGGCGAACTCGCGCAGGCCGATGGCGAAGTCGCGAAGACGCAGGCGGAGGTCGAAACCGACGCCGGACAGGCGGCGGATGGCGAGGAAGCCGTAGAGGCCGGCGTCGAGGAGGGTGAGCTTGCCGAGGACGGCGAGGCGCGCGGGCCAGGCGGGCTGGAGCCAGCGGAGATCGACGGCGAGGCCGAGGGGGATGAGGACGAGGAAATCGAGCCAGTGGGCGCGCTGTTCGGGATCAAGATGCGCGGCGAGGGCGAGCAGGGCGGCGACGGCGATGGGGATGAGGAGATACAGGACGAGCCAGTGCGCCTGAAACGCGTGGGCAGCGAGGGCGACAATGAGGTAAGGAACCGCGAGGAGAGCTGGGAGGGTGAGGCGCGCAGGGAGGGCCAGGCGGGCGGCGAGGCGGATGCAGGGCTCGCCGGCGAATCCAAAGGTGAAAAGCGGGGCCAGAAGGAGGAGGATCGCCAGCGCCACGGGCGTGGAGAGGGATGACACACCTGCATGATACTGGCGTATTCGGGAGCGGTTACCGGTGCCTGGGATGGCTGCGGGGCGCAGTTGCCGGGCCGGAGGAGAGGTTGTAACGTAAAAGGTTCGTGCTGCGCGCGAAAGTCCGCTATTTTTCGAGGGGTATTGTGGCCGACGGTCTGCGAAAAACTGCACTGAATCCGGTTCATCGCCTGCTGGGCGCCAGGATGGTCGATTTCGGCGGGTGGGATATGCCGGTCGAGTACTCGGGGCTGATTGCCGAGCACATGGCGGTGCGGACGGGCGTGGGTCTGTTCGACGTGAGCCACATGGGCGACATCCAGTTTCGCGGGCCGGGGTCGCTGGAGGCGGTGCAGCAGATCAGCATGAACGATGCGTCGCGGCTGCAGGTGGGGCAGGCGCAGTATTCGGCGATGCTGTATCCGCAGGGGACATTTGTGGACGACGTGATCGTGCACAAATTCAGCGACAACGATTATTTGTTCGTGATTAATGCGGGTACGCGGGAGAAGGATTACAACTGGGTGCGCAGCCAGGCGTCGAAGTTCGACTGCCACGTGAGCGACTACAGCGACTTCTACACGCAGCTGGCGATCCAGGGGCCGAAGGCGCAGGAGACGCTGCAGAAGCTGACCGATGTGGACCTGAGCGGGATCAAGTTCTACTGGTTCGCGTGGGGGACGGTGTGCGGGCTGCCGAACACTCTGGTTGCGCGGACGGGCTACACGGGCGAAGACGGATTTGAGATTTACATTCCGTCGGATGCGGCGACGAGCGAGCGGGTGTGGGGCGAGGTGATCGAAGCGGGGCGGGAGTTCGGGATTTTGCCGTGCGGGCTGGGTGCGAGGAACACGCTGCGGCTGGAGGCGGCGCTGTCGCTCTACGGGCACGAGATTTCGGAGACCATCAACGTGTTTGAGGCGGGGCTGGACCGCTTCTGCAAGCTGGAAAAGGGGCCGTTTGTGGGATCGGAGGCGTTGCAGAAGGTGCAGGCGGCGGGCGGTCCGGAGCGGAAGCTGGTGGGGCTCGAGGTGATCGAGCGGGGCATCGCGCGCGATGGGTACAAGGTGATGGACGGCAGTGGAAAAGAAATTGGATATGTCGCGAGCGGATCGCCGGCGCCGTTCCTGAAGAAGAATATTGCTCTGGCCTATGTGCCGCGGGCGCTGGCGGAGCCGGGGACGGAGGTTGCGGTGGAGATCAGGACCTGTCCGGTGAAGGCGAAGGTGGTGCCGCTGCCGTTTTATAAGAAGCCGAAGAAGACGTAGGGCCTGGCCGGCGGCAACGTTTGATGATGTCGCGATGGGCGAGATTTGCGCAGTTCTTAGCATGAAAGGAAGAGATCGCTGGTTATGGCATATCCCACGAATTACCGATACACGCGCGAGCATGAGTGGATTGAGGCGGGGAGCAAGACGGCGCAGGTGGGGATTACAGACCACGCGCAGGATTCGCTTGGCGACATTGTGTTTGTCGAACTGCCGAAGGTGGGCGATAAGGTCGAGAAGGGCAAAGTTTTCGGCAGCGTGGAGAGCGTGAAGGCGGTTTCGGACCTGTACTCGCCGGCGAACGGGACGGTAACGGCGGTGAACGAGGAGCTGGTCTCGGCGCCGGAAAAGATCAACCAGGACGCGCATGCGGCGTGGATCATGAAGATTGAGCTGAGCGACCCGTCGGAGCTGGATTCGCTGCTGAAGGCGGAGGAGTACGAGGCGTACGCGAAGGAAGAGACGGGGCACTGAGAAGCTTTACCACAGAGGACACGGAGGACACAGAGAAATCCGGTGCTTTTGGGCGTACCCGAAGTAACATTCAGGGCTGCCCTGAGCACGAAACAGTGATTGAAGGCACTGCGCCGCGGGATCTGGTCTGGTAGCGTTTTGTCCCATGAATTGCGTGCCTTGCGTGGACTGGCAGCAAATCAACGGCATCAGCGGTCAGATTGTCGACTCGGCGATTCGTGTGCACACGGCGCTCGGACCGGGGCTGCTGGAAAGTGCCTATCGCGCATGCCTGGCGTACGAACTGCGGGCGAGGGGATTAACGGTAGCTGAGGAAGTAGGGCTGCCGGTCGTTTACGATTCGCAGCGTCTCGAGCCTGGCTATCGCATCGATATTCTTGTGGAGGACGTGGTCGTCGTGGAGGCCAAATCGGTGGCGGAAATCGCGCCGATCCACAAGGCACAGCTTCTGTCGTATTTGAAGCTAAGCGGGCGGCCGCTGGGGCTACTGCTGAATTTCAATGTTGTCCTGATGAAACACGGCATTGTGCGGATGAGAAATGGATGAGAGAGGATTCACCACAGAGGACACAGAGAGCACAGAGATAATTTCTTTTCATTCTCCGTGTTCTCTGTGGTGGGTGAAGAGCTCTCTGTGGTGAACGAAAACTCCTCCTGATACCCTGAGGATTCCATGCGTTATTTACCGAAATCGGATGCTGAGCGCGCGGCGATGCTGCGCGAGATCGGCGCGGCGTCGATCGACGATCTGTTTGCCATTATTCCGGAGGAATACCGGCTCACCGGCGATCTGAAGATTCCGCGGCAGATGGGCGAGCAGGAGATCGTCGACCACTTCAAGGCCGCGGCGGCGAAGAATGCCAACGGCTACGCGAGTTTTCTGGGGGCGGGCGTGTACCGGCACTACCGGCCGGTGATCATCGACACGATCGTGCAGCGCGGGGAGTTTCTGACCTCGTACACGCCGTATCAGGCGGAGATTACGCAGGGGACGCTGCAGGCGATCTTCGAGTTCCAGACGATGATCTGCGAGCTGACGGGGATGGACATCGCGAACGCGTCGATGTACGACGGGTCGACGGCGTGCGCGGAGGCCGCGATGATGGCGATGCGGGTGACCGGGCGCGATGGCGTGATCGCGGCGCGGACGGTGCATCCGGAGTATCGCGAGGTGATGCACACCTACGCGCAGCATCGCGAGGCGGCGAGCGGGCATCCGACGCAGGAAGTTGGGTACGGCGCAGATGGACGCGTGGACCTGGCGGCGCTGGAAGCGGCGGTGACCGAGGAGACGGCGTGCGTGCTGGTGCAGTCGCCGAATTTCTTTGGAGTGGTGGAGGACATTGCGGCGATTGCGGAGATCGCGCACAGCAAGGGCGCGCTGCTGGCGGTGTCGATTGCGGAAGCGGTGAGCCTGGGCGTGGTGCGGCCTCCGGTGGAGGCGGACATTGTGACCATGGAGGCGCAGTCGTACGGCGTGGCGCCCAGCTTCGGCGGGCCGTTCTGTGGGGTGATCGCGGCGAAAGAGAAATACGTGCGGCAGATGCCGGGGCGGCTGGTGGGCGAAACGAAGGACAAGCAGGGGCGGCGCGGTTTTGTGCTGACGCTGTCGACGCGCGAGCAGCATATTCGCCGGGAGAAGGCGACGTCGAATATCTGCACCAACCAGGCGCTGGTGGCGCTGATGGCGACGGTGTACATGACTGTCTACGGCAAAGAAGGCATGAAGGAGCTGGCGCTGCAAAACCTGGCAAAGGCGGATTTCGCGGCGAAGACGCTGGCCGGGGCGGGGAAGCTGCTGTTTGCGGGATCGCCGCGCTTCAACGAGTTTGTGATCCAGACGGAAGAAGCGCCGGAAGCACTGAATGCACGGCTGCTGGAGGAGAAGATCATCGGCGGGGTCGCGCTGAAGCGGTGGTATCCGGAGCTGGGGAACGCGACGCTGTGGTGTGCGACGGAGCTGACGTCGCGGGAACAGATTGAGAAGGCGGCGAGCGTGATGGCCGTGGCTGCGGTGGGAGTGCGGTGAGACAGTGATCAGTAGTCAGTGATCAGTGATCAGTGATCAGAAAAGCTTCACCACAGAGGACACAGAGAGCACAGAGGTTGCAGGGGTGGGTAATGGGTGACGCTGACTTGTCGTTGACTGGCCATCGAAAGCCAGGAATCTGAAAGAGGCTTCACCACAGAGGACGCGAAGAGCACAGAGAGTGCAGGGGTGGGCATTGGGTGACGCTGACTTGCCGCTGACTGGCGATCGAGAGCCAGGGATCTGAAAGAGGCTTCACCACAGAGGACGCGGAGAGCACAGAGAGTGCAGGGTTGGTATGGCGACTGAGACAGCACAAGAGAAATTTGTAGGGACGAC
>Ga0335074_10001868_pt1 | contig 28560 bp, 26 predicted proteins | sample Lox_Sample_23_FD_206715 | JGI IMG/M metagenome (GOLD analysis project Ga0335074, IMG submission 206715) | Soil microbial communities from Loxahatchee National Wildlife Refuge, Florida, United States - Lox_Sample_2.3 | ecosystem: Environmental > Terrestrial > Soil > Wetlands | place: USA... | reverse complement strand
GGCCAGCTCGCCCGGATCCGAAGGCGGCGGCGGGTCGAGTTCCTCCATGTCAACCGCGATCCGCACGCCGTACCAGTTCTCCAGCTCCAGTCCGTGCGCGGCCGCGGCGGCGGTGAGCGTCTCGAGGCCATCGGCCACCCGGGCCGGATGCCGGGGCGTGTGCCTGCCGAGCTGACGGGAGATCATCTCTTGCCGGACGACGTTGCGAACGTTGCCGAGCCGGCCGAGCCATTCCGGGCGGGCGCCGCCGAAGGTGCTGTCACCTGCGCCGTCGCTGCCAATCCCGTCTGGGGCGGATGTCACCGCGCAAACGTACCAACCCGCCCGCCGTGGCAGCCGGGAACCCGGACGGCAGCTGTCGCGTCCAAGCAGCAGCCAAACCGGGGAGCTTCCATGAGACGACTGCAGGCCGTGACCGGCGTTGCCGCCATCGCGGCGGTGTCTGCCTGCGCGCCCGCCCTCGCGCACACCGCCGCCGGGCACGGCGCCGCTGCCGGCACCGTCGCCGGGAAGCTCCAGATCGAGGGCGGCCCGATCGGCACCAACGGGCAGCAGCCGGGCAAGCGGCCGGCGCCGGGCACCGTGCGGTTCACCAGCACGCGCCACCACCGGGTCACGGTCCGCGTGGGCGACTCGGGCACCTTCTCCGTCCAGCTGCCGGCCGGGACCTACACGGCATGCTCGCTCTCGGAGGGCGCGTCGGGCCCGTGCTCGAAGGCCACGCAGGTCACGGTCACGGCGCGGCACACCACCAAGATCGCGTTCATCTTCTACGTCCCGTAGCCGGCCATCCCACCCGTCGCCGCCTGCTGCAGGCGGCGCGGCTTGTCTTAGCGGCCGAGGATGGTCTCAGGGTAGCTGGCTTCCGCCGGGTCTTTCGCGTTGTGCATGTTCCACAGCAGGTCGGCGAGCTGGGCAGGGCTGACCGTCGGTCCCCAGTCCCGGGCGCCGCCCCCATCGAGCGTGGTCGTCCAGGTGTGGAACGCGCTGCTCTCGATGATTGCGCCGATGTAGAGCATGCCGACGTAGATCCCTTTGCCGGCCACCTCGGCGTGCAGGGACTGCAGGTAGTTGCGCTGGGCGGCCTGCGCGGGTCCGGGGCCGCTCAGGTTCGGCTGTCCTCGCACGGTGCTCGCTCCCTGCGCGGTGAGGATGGCGCCGTCCCCCCGCTCGAGCATGCCCGGGAGGAACTGCTGCACGAGGTCGAGGAGCGTGTAGAGGGCGAGCGGCATGAAGTCCCGGGCGCGCGCGGCGGTCAGATCGGCTGCGGGGACGAAGTCTCCGTCCGGGGTCGGGGCGTAGTAGAGCGCGTCGAGGTGGCCGACCCGGGTGCGGACCTGCTCGGCCAGCGCGGGCACGGCGGCTGAGTCGGCTAGGTCGGCGCTGATGACGTGCACCGCCCCGGGGGCGCCGGCCACGTCCTCCGCGAGCCGCTCGAGCCGTTCCCGACGGCGGGCTACGAGGACGACCTCGTAGCCCTCGCCGGCGTAGCGGCGGGCAACGGCCTGGCCGAGGCCAGGCCCCGCTCCGAACACGGCGATGGCCTTGGGCATGATCAGCACTCCCCGCACGCGGTCACTCGGCTCAGGACTAAATTGACGCTACCGTCAAGTTAACGGCATGGTCAAGTTGCTAGGCTGGAGGCGATGACACCCAGGGCAGGCACGGCAAGCACGGTGGCCGACGTGGACGCCGCCACGTCAGGCACGCCCCTGCGCGCCGATGCGGCCCGCAACGTCGCCCAGATCCGGGCCGCCGCCATCGCCGCCTTCCACGGCCGCGGGCTGGGCACGCCCCTGGAGGAAGTCGCCGCAGCCGCCGGGGTCAGCAAGGCCACCATCTACAACCGCTTCGGCGGCCGCCAGGGCCTCATCGACGCGGTCATCGAAGAACTCGTCGGGGCCGAGATGCGCACGATCCTGGACCGGGCCCGCCAGCCCGGCGATCCGTGGGAGCGGCTGGCCACCTACATCACCGACGTGCGGGACCTCCAATACCGCGAACCCGCTGCGGTCGACGTGCACCTGATGACCTATCCCGGCTCCGCCCAGGTCACCGCGCAGTGGAACGCAGGCAGGGCGACCGGAATCGCCCTGGTCAAGCAGGCCCACCAGGCCGGCGTGCTCCGCGCCGACTTCACCGCCGACGACCTGTACCAGGCCCTCGTCGCCAACGGGCTGGCGCTGCGGCACCGGCCCAAGCCCAAGCGCAGGGACTACGACCGGCGCGGCCGCTTCCTCCTGGACAGCCTCGGCCCCGTCCCTGACCGGCTACAGCCCGGAACCGGGCAGCAATGGTCTCCATCGGTCCGGTTCCGATGAGTCTGGCGCTGCCCCTGGCGTCAGTATTCGTGATGAGCGCGACCGACTTATGGACCACGAATGAGGGGTGATCGAATGAAGACACCACCTGTTGTATCGCCGGAGGACTGGCGCGCCGCGCGTGAGCAGCTCCTCGTCAAGGAGAAGGAGCTGACCCGCGCCCGCGATGCGCTGGCGGCCGAACGCCGGCGGATGCCCTGGGTAACGGTTGACAAGGAGTACTGGTTCGAGGGCCCGGCTGGCCGGGTGAGCCTCGCCGGCCTGTTCGAGGGGCGTCGCCAGCTGATCGTCTACCGTGCCTTCTACGGATCTGAGGTGACGACGTATGCCGAGGGTGGCTCGTATCCGGAGCGGGCTTGCGTGGGCTGCTCCTTCGGGGCGGACCAGGTGGCGCACCCCGGGCACCTGCACGCCCGGGACACCTCGCTCGCCTTCGCTTCCCGCGCCCCCCAGGAAGAGATCCAGCGCCTGAAGGAGCGCCACGGGTGGAATCACATCCCCTGGTACACGATCACCGACGACTTCGACAAGGACTTCGACGTCGACGAGTGGCACGGCACCAACGCGTTCATCCGTGAGGGCGGCCGGATTTTCCGGACCTACTTCATTAATGTCCGCGGCGACGAGCAGATGGGCAACACCTGGAACTACCTCGACATGACCGCTCTCGGCCGTCAGGAGACGTGGGAGGACTCACCGGACGGCTACCCGCAAACACCGCCGTACCAATGGTGGAACTACCACGACGTGCACGACACCGACAAGTGATGGCGTAGCTTCTGGGTAGTGGGCGGTGATCAAGCTCAAGACGAGTGGGAGCCTTTGTGGCAGAGGTGCTAACGGTGCCCGTCGAAGCCTCGAGCGTATGGAGAGGCGACGAGCTCACGAATACCGACCGCTGGATCGTTCCCTTTACCGAAGAGGACCTGGCCGATTTCGAAGGGGCTCTGGCTGCCGTCTCCGCCAGGGACTTCGGAGAGCTTACGGACCTGCGCGCGGAGGATTTCCCGCTCCCCCGCTTCCGGGAGCGGATCGCGGACGTTGCGGACCGGCTGGAGCGCGGCCTGGGACTGGTCTTGCTGCGGGGATTGCCGATCTATGACAGGTTCAGTGAGCAGCAGGCCACGATTATCTACTGGGGGCTGGGGTGCCATCTAGGCCGGCTGGTGCCGCAGAACCGCAAGGGTGACCTGATAGGCCGCATCCGGGATCTGGGCAGGCGCGGACCGTACGAGCGGGCCTATGCCACCAACGAGGACCTCGGCTTCCACACCGACTCAACGGACTTCGTCGGGCTGCTGTGCCTGCGGCCGGCCCTGTACGGCGGAGAAAGCTTCGTAGCCAGTTCCGGGCTGCTGTATAACACGGTCATCGGTGAGCATCCCGAATACCTGCCGATCCTGAACAAGAGCTTCCCGACCGACTGGAGGAGCGAAGAGCCTCCCGGATCCCGGGCTGGTACAAAGAGCCGCTCTACAGTTACTTCGGCGGGGCGCTGTCAGCGACCGTCAGGACCGGCCGAGCAATGTCGGCCATGCGCTTCCCCGACGTGCCGCGTCTGTCCGCCGACGAAGTATCATGCTTCATGTACTTCGATTCACTGGCCAAGCGGCCCGGTGTCGCGCTCGGAATGCAGCTGCAAACCGGCGACATGCAGTTCATCAACAACTTTGTGACCGTGCATACGCGCACGGCATTCGCCGACGACCCCGGGGACCCGGCACATCAGCGGCATCTCTTGCGGCTCTGGATCAGCCGCCCGGAAGACGGCCGGCCGCTGTGTCCCGAATACGCGATCTGGCGAAACGGGTACCCTACTCAGCCCAATTCACAAAGGCCAGCCTGAACGCATCGTCTTACGACGGCAGGCCCGTGGTAGCTCGCCAGCATTTGCAGCCCTGGCGCGGGCCAGATCAGGACGCCCGACGTCCCTTACCTGTAGCATCAGGCTTCAGCCCGAGGGTACGAACCGGTCGAAGTAGATGTGCCGTTCCTTGCAGCCTGTGGACTTCAGCACCCCGATCGCAGCATCGATCATGAGCGGCGGCCCGCACAAGTACGCCTCCATTCCCTTGGTCGAGGGGCACCGGCGGGACAGCACCTCGGTAACCAGCCCCGTCTCACCCTCCCAGCCGCCGTCGCCCGGCGGCTCGCTCAAGGCCGGGATGAAAGTGAGCCAGTCATGCTCCACGGCGAGAGCGTTCAGCTGGTCAAGCAGGAAAAGGTCCCGGTAGGTCCGCGCGCCGTAGAAGAAGGTCACTTCACGGCGGTTTCGTGTGGCAGCGAGGTCTTTGAGCATGGCAAGGACCGGAGCCATTCCTGACCCGCCAGCTACCATGATCATGGGGCGGTATGACAACCGCACGCCGAATTGGCCCATAGGCCCGCGCAGCCGCACGCTGTCGCCCGGCCTGATGTGCGCGTCCAGCGCCGTCGAGAAAATGCCGCCAGGAAGGATCTTGACGATGAGGTCGATACGGTCATTTTGATCGGGCGAGTTGGCCATTGAGAAGGAGCGCCAGGTATCGACCAGACCCGGCACCCCCACCTCGACGTATTGCCCTGCCGTGAACTGGAAACCGGCCGGGTCATCGATACCCAGGCTCACCCACCGGATGTCGTGGGTAAGCGGCTTGATCGCGTCGACGACTGCCACAGTTTCGAGGACATGCTGCCCGGCGAGGTAGTCATCCTCAGTGAGGTCATCCATGGTCTGCGAGACATCGACGATGAGCGCGCCATCCTTGGCAAACGTGGAGCAGAGCAGCACGACGCCCGCCTCCCGGTCGGCATCGCTGAGCGAGAACGACGTGTTGTCGCTGAGGTCGTAGTCTCCGTCCACGACCTCAGCGCGGCAGGTGCTGCAGCCGCCGTGCTTGCATCCGTACTTGACAAACCGGCCTTGCCGGAGGATCGCCTTGAGCACCGATTCCCCGGGCTCGACCCCCAGCTTCTCGCCGAAGGGCAAAACGGTAACAGACGAGCCCATGTCCTCACCTTCGCTGGCCGCTGTCCAGGGGTTCCCGGCCCGGCCCGCGCGTAGAGGGCCGGGCCGGGAGACGGCGGCGGGAAATTAATCTCTCAGCGGGTCCTTGACCTCGTACTGCAGGCGCCTGATGTCATCGATGGTCCACATCCGGTCCGCGTTCAGGTGTGGCTGGCCCATGAGGGTCCGCCCGTCCGGGCGCACGTAGCCGAGGGCGAGGATGACGTCGGCCAGGTCCATGCCGTCGAAACGTTCCCACCAGTTCGCGCAGCCGGTGTAGATCTTTGGGTTGAGTTTGAAGATCCACTCACACCCTTCGCTGCAGACCGCGTACCGCTTGCCCTCGTGTGTGAAGATCCGTGTCTCGGGCGCGTCGATCCTGGGCATCACGCACGGCACATGGCACACCTGGCAAAACGGCGGCAGGGCCGGGAGCTCCTGCATCAGGACGCGTCCGGAAGAGGGATCGCTCATCGCACGGTAGGCGTCCCATAGCCCGCCGTAGCGCTCGGTCCAGCCGGGGTAGTGGCTCTCGAACCACTCGTAGTCGGCTGGGCCCATGGGGTCGATTCGCCAGAAGTTCAGCGGCCAGATGGCGGCCAAGGCGATCGCTGCGGAGTGGTGCATATCATCGACGAACCGGGCGACCTGCCCCAGCCGGTCAGGCGGGCGCAGCCCGAACGAGTTCAGGCGGCTCATGTAGGAGCCGATGAAGTCGTCGACGACCCATTCCTCCCACACGTCCTTGTACGCCCACGGGCGGCTGACCGAGTAGTACTCGGAGACCACGCCAACGAGGGTGTCCATCGACATGTGCTGGTGCCAGAAGTGCCGTTCCAAGGATTCCTGCAGGAAGGGGACGTTGTCCGGTTCCTGGACCACGCACATCAGCGTGCCGTATCCGTTCGCCATGTGGCGTGACTCATCGGACTGGATGGAGAGGAACGTGGTCGGCATCGCGTGCTCGCCGTTGGCCACTGCGACCTGGGGCAGGGCGACCACAAGCGGGTTGGTGTACGCGGTCTCCAGCACCACGTTCAGGCACATGGAGACCTCTACTGGGTCGCCGGTGTTGAACGGCTGGAACGAGGCGCGGGCGAGCGTCCCGATCGGATGGTTTCCCAGCGCGATCTGGCCAATGTCGAAACCCGCCGGATCGTGGTAGTTCTTGAGGTAGTACTTGCGGAGCCCCGTCTCGAGCTGGGTGTGCCGGACCTCGTCGAGCATCTGCGCCGCGAACCCTTGACGCATCTCCTGATTCTTTACTGATGCCACGAGGAACCCCGCACCTGTCACGGCCTGGTATTCCGCGTCTGTGAAAGCGGGCACGGCGAACTTCATCGCTTCCATGAACCGGGGCTCGGCAGCATTCGCGTTGCGGTACCGCACATCGCTGTCCAGCCCGCCGTAGACCCTGTCATCCTTTTCGGCTTCCATGGAGGCGTAGCCGCGCATCATGATGCGGAAGGGGTCCTTGCCGTTCGGCGGTATGATGTAGCGGGTCGGGTATTTCGGGTCTGGCCGAGCATAGTCGAACCCCCAGTCATACCGTTTGCCCTTCTCGTGAACCACTTCCAGCTTCGGTGCCACCGGCCCGTCTCCTTTCTCAGCCGCGGAATCGCTCGGGCAGGATCTCGGCGTGAATCTCGACCGCGTCATCGCTGACGACGATCCGGCCGTAGTAGGAGGTCATGTTGACCAGGAAGTCGTGAACTGTGTAAGCACGTCCGAGCCGATCTGAGAGCTCGGCCATGTCGAATCGAAGCAGCTTCTCCCGCTCCACCTTGTAGTAGCAGTCGTTGTCGGTGATCTTCGCGTCCGGCATCTCCTCCGCGACCATCTCCACAGCCGTGGATGTCTCGGAGCTGCCGATCAGCGAGATTCCGACGGTGTCCCGGACTTTTGTGAGGTCCTTGGATGACACGTGTCCCTCCTTTCAGGCCCTGGCCGGGCTGCTCAGACCGAGATCAGTGAGATACGCCGCCTGCTTGGCCAGCACCCCCGCCATCGCGGACTCGAACGTGGATGGCCGCACCGGCGCCTCCCCGAAGGCCGGAGCGAACGCCTCGCAAGCTTCTAGCGCGTACCTGTCCCATTTGCCGATCCACGACGTGATGATTTCCTGGTTCGCCCGGCCGTGGACTGGATCGGAGAGCACGAACTTGAGCAGCTGGAAGGTCCACCGCTGGGTCCTGGCGGTGTCGGCCTCTGAGGACGCGATGATGATCGGCGTCACCACATCTCCGTTGGCTGCCGCGAACCGGCTGAAGTAGTTGACCTTGGCCAGCTCACCGAAGAGCTGGTCAAAGCAGAGATTGGCGGCGACGACGACTTCCATCCAATCGTTGAGCGCGATGATGTTCTCCACCGATTTGCGCGCTCCCTGCCACAACGGATCGCCGGTCCAGGCGGCATGCACCTGGGAGTCGTCGAACCCAGGGAAGGCCTCGGCCAGCTCGAAGGAGTAATACACGACGTCCTGCAGATGGCGCAGCTTGTCGGCAGCCTCGAAGACGATCGGGAAGGTGACGGTGTCCGAGAGCGCCTCCCGCTCCGCGTAGCACAGGGCCAGGAAAAGGCCGTACTCGACGAACGGGTAGGTCATATAGCGCTCGGCGAGTCCCTTCTTGATCCATCCCTCCTCGGCGAAAGCAAACAGGCCCGCCGCGTGCGCGCCCTGGAAAGAGCGCTCCAGGGCCTTCTCGGACTGGTTGACGCCGGAGATGTAGCCGCGCTGCCACGTCTGGTTCGGGTCACGATAGGAATACCAGTCTGACGAGCGGATAACGGTCGAGTCCGCAGTGTACGGATCCCGACCATCATCGAACCGGATGGGCCATCCCTGGAAAGCGTACAAGGCTGGAGTGGACTGCTGACCAACGGTCAGATCCTCGTATTCAGTCGGCCTCTTCCCAGCGGGAGTAACCCAGGCGAAGAAGCGATTTCCAGGAAGATTTTGCGGCTTCTGAGACGTGTGCGCAGCCACCATTCCGGCCTCCGTATGAACGCGCTATCGAAGCACGCTATTGGTCGGGTGAAAGAGGACTACCTGGACGGTACGGCAACCGCACGGGGCTGGTCATGGTCACGCGGGGGCAGAATCCATGGGATCGATTCAGCTCCGCGGGCTGCAAACGCGGTCACCGGGCCATGGTCGAAGCAATCCAGCGCCGCCCGGGCCAGATCAGCACGCGCAGTTCTGGCTGCTTTCCCGCTCGAAGACGCGGTCCAGCTCGCGGGCGGAAAACTCCTGGGCACTCACCCGGAGACGGTCAACCGAGCGGACCGCCGCAAGTTCAGCAGTCGAGGGCGGCGGGACTTGGCGCAGATCGCCGGCGACGCGCAGCTCGAAGCCCGTCGCGGCCCGGATCTCTGCGAGGCTGACGTCCGGGAAGATCTGGGCCAGCCGGGCCCGCCCATCCGGGTAGTCGAACACCCCCAGCTCCGTGACCAGCCACTGCGGCCCCCCGCCGGTGAAGCCGAGCTCGGCACGCGTGCCGAGGCGGGTGCGGTGCCCCATGTCGGTGATGAAGTCGCACTCCCCCACCAGGGTCCGGCCCGGCCGGTGCCGCGTGGTCCACACCGTGAGGGCCCGTATCGTCGCCGAGAGATTGCAGCCGCCGCCGCCTCCGCCGAGCTTCACCCTCGGCCGGCCGGGCGGGCCGATCGCGGTCACGTTGGTGCTGCCGTAGGCGTCGATCTGCCCGCCGGACAGGAACATCCGGTCCACGTCGCCGCGGATGGCCGCGTCGAAGAACTCCTCAAACCGCATGCTGTAGGCCGCGCCGCGGCTGAGGCTGGCGTCATTGCTGGTCGGCGGGATGAACGGCGGATCGGGGTTGACCGCGTACATCGCGCCCTCGATCAGCGTCATATCCGGTGCGTGGGTACGCCGCGCCACGTGCATCGCCACCTGCGCGCACGGGCTGCCGAAGCCGTGGAACACGGTCTCGGCCGGCCGGATGGTCCTCGCCAGCGCGATCACGAACCACTCGTCGATGCTCCAGCTCATGCGAACAGCTCCTGCCACGCGGAGGTCGAGCGCGACCATGTGGTCAGTTCCGCGAGCCGGTCCTCGCCCACCGCGCCGCGGTAGCTCACTTCCGTCTCGCCGACGTAGGAGGCCAGGTACTTCTCCAGGCCGTCCGCGCCCTCCTGGGATGCTGTCAGGTATTCGCGCAGGTGGGCCCGGTCATAGGCGTAGCGCGGATAGCACGAGGACGGGTGGGCGCCGTACGGCACTTCCGCGACGGCCGCTACCAGGTGAGCCGGGATCGTCACCCCCGCCGCGACCACCTCGTCGGTGGACACCACCTCGTCCACCGTGGCGACCACCAGGCGTGACGCCGACGCGAAGCGCTCGTCGAGCACGTAGGGCTGCTCCAGGTGCAGGTTGCCGTACCGGTCGCCGACCGGAGCGTGCAGCAGCGCGACGTCGGGGCGCAGCGCGGGCACCGCAACCAGCGTCTCGCCGGTGAACGGGCAGCTGATCTCCGCGTACTCGGGATGCATTCCGGCGATGTCGGATCCGCGCACCCCGCGGACCGGCAGGAAGGGCAGGCCCATCTCGCTCGCGCGCAGCTGGGCAAGGATCGTGGCACAGCAGCTCTCCGCCACCTCCACGGTGCCCTCCTCGGCCGCGCGCCGGTAGGCGGGGGCCAGCCCCAGGTCCTGCTCGAACCCCACGTAGCTTTCCTCGATCCGGCGCACGGCACCGCTGGCCACCAGCATGTCGACGTCGACGCTGTGCGCGGACCCGACCAGATGCAGGTCACGGCGGCCCTGCCGGACCAGCTCCCTGACCATTGCCATCGGCAGCCGGGCGCACAGCCCGCCGCCGAGCGCGACGATCGCTCCGTCACCGACGAGCGCGACGACGTCCGCCAGGCTCGCGCGCTTGTCGCGGGGCGGCTGCAAGCTCATGATGCTTCTCCCACTGGGTTGAGGACCGGCCGCGAGGCCTTGATCGCCGCGGCGAGCACCGGGTCGTATACCGGCGCGAACGGCGGGGCGTAGCTGAGGTCAAGGGCAGCCAGGTCCGCGACCGTGAGCCCGGCGTGCAGCGCGGTGGCCAGCACGTCGATGCGCTTCGCCGCGCCTTCCCGCCCTGCGATCTGGCCGCCGAGCAGCTGGCCGGCGGGCGTGTGCACCAGACGGATGTGCAGCGCGGCGGCGCCCGGGTAGTACTTCGCGCGCGATCGGGACACGACGTCGGTGGCGACCGCGGTCAGGCCCGCCTGCCGGGCCTCGGTGAGCGTGACGCCGGTACGCGCGACCTCCAGGTCGAACACCTTCACGACCGCGGTCCCGGTCACCCCGCCGAACGACGCGGTCCCGCCGGCCGCGACCGTCCCCGCCACCCGGCCCGTCTTGTTGGCCGCCGGGCCGAGCGGGATCCAGGCTGGCCCGCCGAGCACGCGGTGGTGCAGCGCGACGCAGTCGCCCGCCGCGAAGACGTCCGGCAGCGACGTCCGCATCTGGGCGTCAACGACCACAGCCCGGCCCGGCAGGTGCTCCGCTCCCGCACCGATCAGCAGCTCGGTCGCCGGCCTCACGCCGACCGCGACCACAACGAGGTCCGTGCCGATCTCGGCACCGCCCGCCACCACGGTCAGCGCGCCGCCCGCCGCCGCGTGGCCGCCCCGGTGACGCACGTTCTCCAGCGGGGCGCTCAGCCGCACCCTGGCGTGACGTTCCAGCTCCGCCTGGGCCAGGCGGGCGAGCGGCTCATCCACCGTGCCCAGCACTCCGGGCAGGGCGTCGACGACCTCTACCTCAACGCCGGCCTCGACAAGCGCTTCCGCGGTCTCCAGCCCGATGTAGCCCGCCCCGACGACAACGGCGTGACCGACGGTGCCGCCCTCCAGCAGCCTCCGCAGCGTGATGGCCTCGTCGAGCGACCGGATCGTGAAGACCCGCGGGCCGCCCAGCCCCGGAACCGGCGGCCGCACCGGCCAGGCTCCGGCGGCGAACACCAGCGCGTCGTAGTCAAGGGCGCCCTCCGCGGCTTCGGATGCCATGCGCACCTGGTGGGCGGCCACGTCGATCGCGCTCACCCGGGTATGCAGCCGCAGGTCGATGCCTCGTTTGTCACGGAACTCGGCGGGCGGGCGGGCGAGCAGGTCTTCCGCTTCCGGCACGACCCCGCCGAGGAAGTACGGGATGCCGCACATCCCGTACGCAGCGAAGCCGCCCGCCTCACAGACCACCACGTCGGCCGCTGGCGTCACCCGGCGGGCCGCGGAGGCGGCCGACATCCCCGCGGCACCGCCACCGATCACGACCACCCGAGTCATGCGCCGTCCTCGCCTTCCGATTCGGTAGCCGCCAGAGCCGTGGCCGCTGCGATGAGGCCGGCTTCAGCCTGCGCGTTGCGGGCCCTGCGGGCCGCATTCCACCGTCCCGCTGCCGCCGCTCGGCGGCGCACCCGCCGCGCGTGGTCGCGTACCCGCGCCGGGCTCGCGCCCCCGGGAGCCCGGCGGGCCTCGGCGGCCGCTGCAGGCTCGGCCACGGCGTCCAGCAGGTCCGCGGTCACGGGGAGTTCTGTCCCGGCGATCTCAGTGGTGGCCGACCGAAGGGCGGGAACGGTCAGTTCGCCGCCCCCATCGGCCACGATGCTGGCCACGGCGCGGCCGACGATACGGTAGGCCGTCCGGTAGTCGAGGCGGAAGCGCTGCGTGAGCTCCTCGGCCAGGTCGGCCCCGGCGGTGAAATGGCTGGCCGCCTGGCTGGCCAGGACGTCATCGTGCACGCTCAGCCCGGCCACCACGGCTGAGCCGAGCCGCACAAGCCGGGAGGCCAGATCGAGGGCCCCCGCCACCTCCCCGTAGGCATACAGCCAGTTGTCGGTGCGAGCCGACGGGGTGAATCCCGTCGCGAGCAGGCCGGTCAGCCGGCCGGCCAGGGTGCCCGCGCCCCCGCGCAGCACCGGGAGGGCGTAGGGGTTGCGTTTTTGCGGCATCAGGACGCTCGCCCGGCACAGCGAGGCGTCCAGCGTCACGTAGCCGAACCCGGGGCTGGCGAAGATTTCCAGGTCCGAGGCGAGCTGGCTGAGCATCTGCGTGGCCAGCACGGCCGCGAGCACCGCATCGGCCAGGGGGTCCGTGGACCACATCGCGTCGCGGGTGTGCTGGCCGACGGCACCGAACCCCAGCGCGCCGGCCAGCCGGTCCCGGTCGAGCGGCAGCCGGCTGCCGCCCACTCCGCCCGCACCGGCCGGCGACACGTCGGCGAGGGTGTAGGCCGCCTGGATCCTGTCCAGGTGACGCAGTGCCTGCTCGGCGAAGCCACCCAGGTAGTGACCGAACGTGGACGGCTGCGCGGGCTGCAGGTAGGTGGTGTCGGCCCACAGCGTGCCCGCGTTCCTGGCCTCCTGGCTGGCGGTGGCGCGGGCGAAGGCCGTGACGTCGGCGTGCAGGCTGAGCAGCCGGTCCCGCAGCACGAGCCGGAAGGCGATGCGCCCCGCTTCCCGGCGGGTCCGGCCCAGGTGCAGCCGCCCGGCAGCCCGGCCCAGTACCCGCTCCAGCTCTCGCTCCCGGCTGTTGTACGCGTCGCCGTACACGGGATCGTAGGGAAAGTCGCCGGCCGGCGTGTCGAGCAGCCGGAGGAGGACGGCTGCGACCGGGGCCGCGTCCTCGCGGCTGACGGCGCCGCACGCTGCCAGCTCGCTCAGGTGCGCGAGGTCGGCCAGGGTCAGGTCGCGGTGCAGCAGCGGCGCGTCCGCGGTCTCCAGCGCGTATCCCGCGGCCACGAGCTCGGGAGCCGGCCCGCTGGTGATCCGAGCCGTGGCGCCGAGATAGCCCTCCGGCGGGCGGATAGCCATCACTGCACCGGCCCGGCGAACAGGGTGGGCGCGCCCCCGGTGACGAGGAAAACTACCGGCCCGCGCACCCGCCCCGCACGGCACTCGGCGATCAGGGCCGCCATCGCCTTCGCGGTGTAGACCGGGTCCAGGAAGACCCCCTCGGTCACCGCGACCAGCCGCGCCGCGTCCTGGCCCGCCGCCGAGGGGATCCCGTACCCCGGCCCGATCCAGCCGTCCCGGACCTCCGGCTCACCGATGATGCCGTCCACGCCGCCCAGCTCGGCCGCGGCTGCGGCCAGCTCACGGACCAGGCTGCGGGCCTCGGCGGCCGGACGGCTGACGGTCACGCCCACGACCTGGTAGGCCGCGCAGGTGGCGGCGGCCCCGGCCAGCAGCCCGGCGTGAGTCCCGCCCGAGCCCGTGGCCACCCACAGGGCGGCCGGCGGCCGGCCGAGCACGGCCAGCTGGCCGGCCAGTTCCCGGCTCGCCCGCAGGTAGCCCAGCGCGCCGAGCGGTGTCGCGCCGCCGCGCGGTACCGGATACGGACGCCGGCCCGCCGCCCGGAGCCGCTCGCTGGCCGCCGCGATGCCCGCGTCGACCGACGACCGCTCGGCGGCTCCGGTGAAGCGCACGTCCACGCCGAGCCAGCGGTGCAGGCGCAGATTGCCCTCGTCGCGCTCGGGGACCGTGCCGTAGCACACGATGTGCGGCTCGATGCCGTAGTTCAGGCAGGCCAGCGCGGCCAGCATGGTCCAGTTCGACTGCGGGCCCGCGCCGGTCACCAGGCAGTCGCAGCCGCGGGCGAGCGCGTCGGCGATGAGGAACTCCAGGCCGCGCAGCTTGTTCCCGCCCAGCCCCGCGCCGGTGAGGTCGTCGCGCTTGAGGAGTACCTCCACGCCCAGCTCGCGAGACAGCCGGGGCGCGGGGTGCAGCGGAGTGGGCGCGAGGACCATGTCCATCCGCGGCAGGTCGTGCCCGCCGGGCGCCGCTGGCCGCGGCGGGCTCGTGGCGGTCACTGCCCAGCCCCGCAGCACGCCCGGCGGGCGCGGTCAGCGAACGCGCCGCAGGCTCCGAGCGCTGACTGCACGCGCAGCGCCTCGTCGAGCTCGGCATCGGACACGGCGTCGAGCCGGGGATCCGCGCGCAGCGCGGTGCGGAAGTCCTGCCCGGCCTCGAGGCCGCTGATCGCGGCGGCGTAGACGCTGTCATGCGCCGTGTGCTTGCCGACGTGGGCAGCCAGCGCCCGCATCACCGGCTCGGACAGCAGGTAGCCGCGGTGCTCGCCGATGTTGGCCGCCATCCGCTCGGGGCTGGCCTGCACGCCCTCGAGCATCGTCGCGCCCGCCGACACGCAGGCCGCGAAGGCCATCGACACTTCCGGCACCACCAGCCACTCGGCCTTCCAGGCCCGGCCGTCCCGCTCGTGCTCGCACACCATTCCCTCCACCCCCAGGGCGGCCTGGGCCCGGATGACCCGGGCCAGCGTGACCAGGTGCTCGGAGATCTCCGGGTTGCGCTTGTGCGGCATGGTGATCGACCCCACGGTGCCGGGGGTGAAGGACTCTCGCAGCTCGCCGATTTCCGGGCGCTGCAGCTCGTAGACCTCGTTGCCGATCTTCCCGGTCGTCGCCGAGATGGCGGCCAGCAGCCACAGGAACTCGGCCACGCCGTCGCGTGCGGTCAGCCACGGCACGACCGGCACGGCGAGGCCGAGCCGCCGCGCGAACGCATCGAGCAGGCCGAGGGCGTGGCTGCCCCAGAATTCCATGCTGCCGAGGGCCCCGCCGAGCTGGACGACCTCCCACCGGCGCCGTCCCTGCCGCAGCCGCTCCAGGTGCCGGTCCAGCTCGGCGGCCCAGACGGCCGCCTTGAAGCCGAACGTGATCGGCAGCCCGGGCTGGCCGTGGCTGCGGCCGCACATCGGGGTGTCGCGGTGCTGCGCGGCGAGTTGCAGTGCCCGGTCCCGCATCCGGGTCACGTCACGCTGCGCGATGTCCCCGACCGTCCGGAAGATCAGTGAGAACCAGGTGTCCGACACATCCTGCACCGTCGCCCCGTAGTACACCCACTCCCGCGCGTCGGCCGGCAGCACCTGGCGCAGCGCCCTGATGAGGCCCACCGTCGAGTGCCCGCTGGCGCGGGTCTGCTCGGCGACGAAGGTGAGGTCGATGCGTGAGGAGTCGGCGTGGGCCCGGATCGCCTCGGCCGCGGCCGCCGGGATCAGCCCGACCTCGGCCTGGGCCTCGGCCAGGGCGGCGAGGATGTCCAGCCACGCCTGGGTCCGGCCCTCGTCGGAGAACAGGGCCGACGTTTCCGGCGTGGACCACAGGTGGCCAAAGGCCTCCGAACTGGCGGAACGAGGGCTAGCCATGACCGGTTCCGTCCGGTGCGCCTGGGGCGCCGGCGTGCGGGACCCGGCCGGGTGGCGGGAGATGGCACAGGGTCCGCAGCGCGGCGCGCACCTCGTCAAGGTTCGCTCCCCAGGGGACCACCGCGGTGCGCCCGTCCACCTCGATACCCCGCTCCAGCAGGCAGCACTTGGTCAGCAGGAGCTCACCAGGCGGGCCGGCTGATCTCGCCCTCGGGCACAGATCGACCTGGCCTGGCCGTGACCGGTAGAAGTGCTCGTGAAACTGCAGCGACCGCTCGCAGCCGATGAGCAGCCAGTCCGGGCGGTAGGCCGGATGGCCGTCGAGGAAGCTGATCTCGCCGGCGGCGGCGACTCCGCAGCCCCGGCAGGGCAGCAGGTAGTGCGGTGCGGGGTGGCGGGCGACCAGGTCGGCCACTGAGACGGCGTCCAGGTTCAGCTGCACCGGCGGCAGGTCCTCGTCGAACGCGACGACCTGCTCGGCCATGGCCAGCAGCTTCGGCGGGAACGGCGGGATGACCTCGGTGACCCGGATCGGCACCGGCGACGGCCGCCAGATGAAGTTGACGTGCTCAAACTTGCCCTGGACCAGGTAGGCGAGAACCACGTCACGGTGATGCTTGAGCGCTGCCTGCGCCAGCGCCGTGGCGTTGCCCACGTCGGTGCCGGGGTCGGTGATCCACAACGTGGTCTGCGGCCCGGACAGCATCCGAACCTCGGCAACCGGGGAAAACAGCGTGTCCGTGCGCTCGGGCCAGACCGCGACCAGCGCGGCATCCCCGCCGTTGCGCAGGGCCAGGTAGGCGGTCCGCCGGTAGGTTTCCCTGCCGCGTATCAGCGCCTCGACGGCGGCGGGTGTCAGCGGGATGTCCACGTCCTGCACGGACAGGCCGCGGTACGGACGGGTAATGGTGTTGGGGGCCGGCTCACCGATCATGGCGCCAGGGCTACGTCAGCGGTATCGGCACGCAGGCCGAGCCGCAGGGTCTCCAGGGCCAGCACGCCGGCCGGGGCGACGTTGCCGATGTTCGCATCCGCGCCCAGCTGGCGGATGAACCAGGCCTGCTGGGCCTTGCCCGGCGCTTCGAAGATCACACGGTCCTGGGGGATGCGGTCCAGGATCGTCGCCACCAGATCTTCGCGGACGCCTCGGTCGCTGTGGTACAGCCCGACCGTGCCGCTCTCCCGCCCCTCGGCGATGACCCACGATGCTCCGGCGTCCAGGTCGGCTTCCATCTCCTGTGCCCACGCGGCCGGTGTGGGCGGGTGGTTGCCTTCCTTGGCGCCGGTCTCCGACAGCACCACGAAGTCCGCCGCGAGCTGGCGGATCAGCGACCTCTTGTGACCGGCCGTCAGCGCGCGCAGGCCGTTGGACACCTCGATGTGGGTCATGCCGACCTTCAGCGCCCAGTCGCGCAGCTCGCTGACCCGGCCCTGCACCGCGGCCAGCTCCAGTAGCGTCCCGCCCGGGGAGACCGGGCAGTCATGATCGGCGCAGATCCCGACCCGCTCCTCCAGCGCGGGATCGACGTAGCCGATTCCCCAGCCGACCTTGACGATGTCCACCAGGTGCCCGGCCTGGCCCAGGAAGGCCCGGGTGGCCGCCGGGGTCAGCCCGCTGTCCAGCACGTGGGTGAGGCCACGGCGCCGCGGTTTCTGCGCCCGGGCTGGCAGGCGGAGAAAGATGGGACACTCGGTCACGGCGCCTCCCGGTTGGTGCTGTGGTCGCACCATAGGCAGGTGGGCAGCGGAGTTTCGCTGTCACGGCGGGACGAGGTTCGCCGCTATCCCTGACCCCTCAGACCGAGGTCTTTCTGGGCCCTGCAATGGGTCTGGGTCCGCCCCGCGGATGCCGCGGGGCGGACCCAGAGTCGGTGGTCAGCCCTGGAGCTCGGCTCGCACCATCGCCGCGCCGTCGGCGAGCGCCCGCAGCTTGCCCGCGGAGATCATCCGTGGCAGGTTGATCAGCCCGCAGTCGGTCGACAGGCCCAGCCGGTCGGCAGGCACGTACTCGAGCACTTGCCTGATCCGCTCGGCCACCTCGTCGGCGCTCTCGGTGACCGTCGACTTCACGTCGATGACGCCGGCCACGAAGGGCTTCGTCCAGTTGTTGTCGGCCAGCGGCTTGAGGTCGTCGGGGCCGGTGCGCCCGACCTCGTAGTTCAGCGCCGTGATGTTGGCGTTCAGCACGTGCGGGAAGATGGCGTACGCCCGCTCCGGCGCCGGCGCGTCCGAGGCCCGCTTGTCCAGCACGAACGCGCCGAACTCGGTGTCGGTCTCGTCCGGGAAGTAGGCGGGCGTGCCCGAGTAGTTGCCCCAGCAGGTGTGCACCCAGAACTGGCAGTTCACGCCGTCCATGGCCGCGTTGAGCGCCTCGATCTCCCAGTCGCCCATGCCGTATGGCCAGACGAACTCGTCCATCTGGATGATGTCGCAACCGTTGTCCGCGAGCTCCTTGAAGTCCTCGTTGAACGCCTTGGCCAGCGCCAGCGCGACTTCCCTGGTGTCCTTGTAGTGCAGGTTCGTGGTGGCCGCGGCGATCACCGCCAGACCGGTGTACGACACCTTGACCGGCTTCTTGGTGGCCTTCCGCACCGCACGCAGGTTGTTCAGGTGGAACGGGACCTCACGCCGGATCTCGCCGATGCACGTGGGCGAGTACAGGGTGGAGTAGATGGGCAGGCCGATCGGCGGCCCGGACAGCCGGTAGCCGGACATCCGCTCCAGATAGTAGTAGAGGATGGTGCCGTACGGCGAGTCACCGCCGTAGACCTTGCCGTCGCTGATCACGTCCAGGCCCGCGGACTCCTGGTCGTGCACGATCGCCCCGACCACGTCCTCGAACGCCTCCTTGCTGATCGAGTCGTGAATGAACTCGCCCCTGGGCAGCGTGGCGAACGCGTGCCCGTCATACCACCGTGGATTGGGATAGTTGCCGACCATCGTGGTGGGCAGCAGGACTTCCTGGCCGCCGATGAGCATCGCCGCTCCTTCCATCGCGGATGAGAGTGGCAGGAGCGTAGGCAAGCTGCTCACCGGGTTTCTTCCCTCCCGCAGGACCGTTCGGGAGGGGCCAGTCCCCATGCCAGGGCAGAAATCCGGAATTCTGTCTGGAATGTCCCTGCACGCCCGGCCTACTCCGGCGCCACCCGGAGCCGCCAGTCGACGGCCACGCATCCGCCAGGGCCAGCGAGCAGCGGATTCAGGTCCAGTTCGGCGATCTCCGGACAGCCGGCCATCAGCTCACTGACTCGGGCGATCACCCGCGCGACCGCGACCTCGTCGACGGCGGGCCTGCCCCGCACGCCGCCCAGCACCGCCGCTCCCCGCAGCGCCCCGAGCATGCGCCGCGCGTACGCTTCGTCCACCGGCGCCACAGCCAGCTGAACGTCCCCGAGCGTCTCCACCAGGACCCCGCCCAGGCCAGCCAGCACCACGGCCCCGAATTCCGGGTCACGCAGCCCGCCCACCATGAGCTCCACGCCGTCGAGCTGATGCTGGATCAGCACTGCGGCCCCCGGCGCCAGGCCCAGCAGGTCACTGGCGGCGGCGCGCAGCGCCGGCGGGCCAGCGAGGCCCAGCCGCACACCGCCGGCGTCGCTCTTGTGGACGACGTCTGCGTGGTCGACCTTGGCGACGACCGGGTACCCCAGCCGCTCCGCCGCGGACAGGGCCGTCTCGACGCTCGCGCACCGGGCCGTCTCGGCCACCGGAATCCCCGCGCCGGCCAGCATCGACCGGGTGGCCTCGGCGTCCAGCAGCCCGTCGGCGCCCGTGCTCGCCGGTGCCGGAGCGGCCACCGGGCGCGGCGGGTCAGCTCCGGGCTCTTCGGCTGCTCGCGGGGACCGCATCCGCTGCCCGCAGCGCACAGCTGCCCCTACCGCGGCCGCCGTCCGTTCCGGCCAGGCAAAGCACGGCACGTCGGCGTCGCGGAGCGCGCGGGCGTTTGCTTCGCTGGCCCGGGCGGCGACCCAGCAGACGTAGACGGGGACCGGGATCGCATCGTGGCGCAGCCGCAGCACGGCGTCCCGCACCGCCTCCGCCACCTCGCCGGACGCCGACCGCTGCAGCAGCACCGGCACCACCGCGTCCACCTCGCCCGACCGGGCCAGCAGCTCGATGGCGGCGGGGTAGACCGTGGGAAACAGATGCCAGGCCGGCGTCATGTCCACCGGGTTCCTGGCACTCGCGTAGCCGGGCATGATCGCGCGGAGCTGCTCCTGCAGCGGTGCACTCAACTCGGGCAGCACAAGACCCTCGTCAGCCAGCAGGTCAGCCAGCTCGACGCCGGTGCCACCGGAATTCGTGACCACCGCCACCCGGCAGCCGCGCGGAACAGCCTGACCGGACAGAGCCCGCGCCGCGTCGAGTGCCTGCAGGCCCGTGCGCACGCGAACCACGCCGGCCTGGCGCAGCGCGGCGTCGCGGACCGCGTCGCCCGCGGCCAGGGCGGCGGTGTGCGACAGCGCGGCCCGCTGCCCGGCGCTGGTCCGGCCGCCCAGCACCGTGATGACGGGCTTGCGCACGGTGGTCCGGCACGCTTCGGCGAAGAACTCCCTGGCGTGCGTGATCGACTCCAGCAGCAGGCAGATGACCGACGTGTCCGGATCCTGCCGCAGGTAACCGAGCACTTCCGCGTCGCTGAGGTCGGCCTTGTTGCCCACCGCCATCAGCTTGGCTACCCGCAGCCCCTCGTCCTGCCCGAGCGCGTGGACCGCCATGCCGTAGGAGCCCGACTGGGTGACGACGGCGACGCCGCCCCCGCCGCGCGGCAGGCCGGCGGCGATGGAGGCGTTCAGCGGCAGTCCCGCATTCAGCACCCCGAAGCAGTTGGGCCCGACCAGCCGCACGCCGCCCGCCCGGGCCGCGGCCACGGCCTCGGCCTGCAGCTTCGCGCCCGCCGCTCCGACCTCAGCGAATCCCGCGCTGAGCACGATCGCCGCGGCGACGCCCTTCCCGGCCGCGGCCCGGACGATGCCGGGAACGGTGGCGGCGGGCGTGGCGATCACGACGAGGTCCACCGGACCGGGAACGTCATCGAGGCGGGGATAGGCCACCCGGCCGCCAACGGTGGCCGACTGGCTCACCGGCACCACCTCACCGGGGAAGGTGGCCAGGTTCTCCCACAGCAGGCGGCCCACCGAGCCCGGCCGGTCAGAAGCGCCCACCAGGGCGACCCGGCGCGGGGTGAACACAGCGGTCAGGCCGGTGTTGCCGTTCAGCACGCGATCGATCATGCGGCGAGGGGCCGCCCCGGGGTCAGGTCCTCCCGGGACGAAGAACCCGGTCAGGCTCGACTCGCGGGAGCAGTGGAATCCGCGGCCTGACCAGTCACGCTGGCTGACATGACGCAGCAGGCAGATGTCACAGTCAAGGATGAGATCGCGGCGGTGGTGGAACGGGCCCGCGCCGCGGCCGACGCGATCGGGAGCTACTCGCAAGAGCAGGTGGACGAGCTGGTCACCGCGGTGGCCTGGGCGGTGGTGCGCAAGGACCGCGCCGAGGAACTGGCCCGGCTCGCCGTGGACGAGGGCGGATTCGGCAACTACGCCGACAAGGTCATCAAGATCAATAAGCGGGTGACCGGCGTGCTCGCGGACATGACCGGCCTGCGCACCGTCGGGGTAGTGGAGGAGCTGCCTTCGGCCGGGATAGTGAAGATCGCCAAGCCCGTCGGCGTCGTGGCCGCGCTGATCCCGACCACGGGCCCGGACGCGACCCCGCCGGTCAAGACGCTGTTCGCCCTCAAGGGCCGCAACGCCATCATCTGCGCGCCGCACCCGCGTACCACGGCGGCGACGGAGGCAGTGGTCGGCTTCATGCGGGCCGCCTGCGAGCAGGTGGGCGCTCCGGCCGACCTGGTGCAGTCGCTGCCCGCGCCCTCGCTGGCCAAGACGGCGGAGCTGATGCGCCAGGCCGACCTGGTCGTCGCGACCGGCGGCGCCGGCATGGTCAAGGCCGCCTACAGTTCCGGCACGCCCGCCTACGGCGTGGGCGTGGGCAACTCGGTGCACGTGGTGGACGAGACCGCCGACCTGGCCGACGCGGCGTCCACCGTCCTCGCCGCGAAGACCTTCGACTATGCGACGAGCTGCCTGGCCGACAACGCCCTCGTCGTGCACGAGGACGTGTACGGCCAGCTGATCGGCCGGCTGACGGATGCCGGTGCGCATGTGTGTGACGCTCAGCAGAAGGCCTCGCTCGAGGCGCTGATGTGGCCCGACGGCGGCCCGGTGCCCTCGATCAAGGTGGTCGCCAAGTCCGCGGAGCACATCGCGGGTCTGGCTGGCTTCACGGTCAGCGAGAGCTGCCCGATGCTGCTGGTCGAGGAGACGGGCGCCGGGCCCGGCTACCCGTTCAGCGGGGAGAAGCTGTCGGTGGTCCTCACCGCGTACCGGTACAGCGGCGACATCGGCTCCGCCGTGGAGATCGTCAACGCCATCACCGCGTACCAGGGGCTCGGGCACACCTGCGGGATCCACACCAGTTGCGACGCGAACGTCGAGCGGCTGGCGGCCGGCACCCGGACCGCCCGGGTGCTGGTGAACCAGAATCTCAACGAGGGAGCGGGCAGCGCGCGGAACGGCTTGCCGTTCACGCTGAGCCTCAGCTGCGGGACGTGGGGCGGCAACATCACGACCGAGAACGTGAACGCCCGCCACTTCGTGAACCTGACCTGGGTCTCCCGGCCGGTCGAGCCCCGGGCCATCAGCGAGGAATCCCTGTTCGCCGCGCACTGGCAGGCGCACGGGAAGTGACACCCCGGGCGGGCCGGGCGATCCGGCCCGCCCGCCCCGCTACTGCGAGGTCATGCCGCCGTCGGCGGTGATCACCGATCCGGTCAGGAACGAGGAGTCGTCGCTGGCCAGGAACAGCGCCACCGCCGCGATCTCCTCCGGGGTGCCCAGCCGGCCGATCGGGTACTTGGCCACGGTCAGCGCCAGCCCGGCGGCCAGGTCCCCGCCGCCGCGCGCAGTCAGCATGGGCTCCATCAGCGGCGTGTAGACGGTGCCGGGGCAGATCGCGTTGACCCGCACGCCCCTCGGCGCCAGGTCAACCGACATCGACCTGGTCAGCGCCACCACCGCCCCCTTGGCCGCGCAATACGAGGCGAAGTTGGCGATCCCGACGAGGGCCGCGACCGAGCCCTGGTTGATGATCGACCCGCCCCCGGTGGCAACCATCGACGCCGCGGCCGCCCGGGAGCACAGGAACGTCCCCTTGGCGTTGACCCCGAAGCTGCGGTCCCAGTCGTCCTCGGTGGCGTCGATGACCGAGCCCTTGCTGTTCACGCCGGCGTTGTTGTAGAGCACGTCGACGCGCCCGTGCTCGCGGATGACCTCGGCGAAGGCGCCCTCCACGGCCGCCCGGTCAGCGACGTCAGCGGCGACGGCCAGCGCCTTCCCGCCGGCCTCGGCGATCTGCTTGGCCGTCTCGGCGGCCGCACCGGCGTTGACGTCGAGCGCCGCCACCTCGGCCCCCTCCCGCGCGAACAGCGTGGCGGCCGCGCGGCCGATCCCCGAGCCCGCTCCGGTCACCACGGCCACCTTGCCGTCCAGCCTGCCTGCCATCAAGACCTTCCTTCCTGAGCCGGAACCTGGCGAGCTGCGCCGCCAGTCACTGCGCGGACCATCCGCCGTCCACGACGAGGGGCTGGCCGGTCATGTAGTCCAGGCGCCCCGAAGCGAGCAGTGCGACCGCCTCCGCGATCTCGCCGGGCGTCGCGACCCGGCCGAGCGGGATCCTGGCCTCTATGTCGGCGCGCAGCTCCGGCTGATCCAGCCGCCAGCTGGTCATCGGCGTGTAGACCATGCCGGGGCACACGGCGTTGGCGCGGATCCCGGCGGATGCGTAGTCCACCGCGATCGACCGGGTGAGCATGAGCGCGGCGCCCTTCGACGCGGTGTAGGCGCACCGGCCGGGGAAGGCCACCATCCCGGCCACGGAAGCGACCGTGATGATGTGCCCCGAGCCCCGCGCGATCATGCCGGGCAGCACGGCGCGGCTGCACAGAAACGGCCCGCGGACGTTGACCGCCTGCACCTGATCCCACTCATCGGGCGGCGTCTCGTGGCACCGCGCGGCCAGCCGCGAGCCGGTGATGCCGGCGTTGTTGACCAGCACGTCGATCGGGCCGAGACGGCTCACAACCGAGGCCATCGAGGCCTCGACGGCCGGCTGGTCCGTCACGTCGCACTCCAGGGTCAGGGCCGCCGTCCCGTTCCCTGCTGTCGGCTTCAGATCGAGCGCGGCAACGAGGAAGCCGTCGGCGGCCAGCCGCGAGCACGTCGCCATGCCAATTCCGGAAGCTCCGCCGGTGACCGCCGCCACCCGCTGTCCCGGCTGTTCGCCCGCCGGCCTCACAGGTCCGCCGGGCTGCTCTGGCCAGCCCGCAGCCGGCACAGCTGGATGAAGTGCTCCGGGTTGAGGAAGAGCTCGTTCAGCTCGGCCATCTGGTCCATGGTGAAGCCGCCGGGCTGGCGGATCAGATAGTCGATGTACTGGAACGCATCCTTCGCGCCGTAGCCGACGTGGTGCGCACCGAGGATCTTGCGGCTGTCCGCGTCGATGATCAGCTTGAGCCAGCCGGACAGCACGGGCCGCGTGAACGCGTACAGCATCGATCCCTCGGCCGCCGGGAGCGCGAATGTCTCGGGGTCGGCGTCGTCCGGCGGCATCTGGATCTTGATCACGTTCCGGTACCGCGCGCGGGCCTCGGCCTCGGACAGCCCGCACCAGCTCACCTCGTAGGTCGTGTGCAGGAAGTCGGGGTACTCGGTGAAGTCGAACTCGTGGTCCTCGCCCATGATGTTGCGGGCCGCGGTGACCCCGCACTTGCGGGCCTTGAACATCTCCATCGGCGGGCCAATCAGGTCGCCCGCGGCGTAGACACCCGGCACCGAGGTCCGCATGCGCGTGTCGGCGATCACGAACCCCCGCTCGTCCGTCTCCAGTCCCAGCGAGCCGTACAGGGACAGGTCCGGGCGCTCCCCGGTGCCCACGAACACGAAGTCGGTCTCGATCCGGCGTTCCGCGCCGCCCGCATCGCGGTACCGGACGCCGGTCACCTTGCCGTTGCCGAGCACCTCGAGCAGTTCGGTGCCCTCGAAGATCTCGATGCCCCGGTCGGCCATCATGCTCACCACGTAGCCGCGCAGCCCGGCGTCCACGTGATGCAGGCTGGCCGTCTCCATCAGCGGGGTGCGGGTCAGGATCGTGGTCTGGCACCCCGTGGCCTGGAAGAACGACCCGTACTCCAGGGCCACCTTGGACCCGCCGATGATCACGCACCGGTTCGGCTCGTAGTCGAGATCCTCGATCAGGGTGGCGAAGTCATGCACGCCCCTGGCGTCAATGCCGGGGACATCCGGGTACTGCGTGCGTGCTCCGGTGCACAGCACCAGGTTGCGGGCCGAGAATCGCTGGCCTTCCACCTCGACGGTGCGGGAATCGATGATCGTCGCCGGGGCGTTGAGGATGAACTCCATGCCCAGCTGCTCTTTGGACTGCCAGTTCATGATGGCGTGCGGGTAGCTCCGCCCCGCCTTGAACAAGTCGACGATCTCCAGGATGCTGGCTCGCTTCTCGTCAAACGGCGGGAACCACAGACGCCCCTGCATGTGCCGGGCCAGATCGAGTTCGCGTGCTGCCTCGGAGAACAGGTGGTGCGGCACGCAGGCCTGGTGCGGGCAGGATCCGCCGAGGAACGGCCACGCGTCGATGGTGAGCTGGCGGCCGCCCCGAGCGCGCAGGAACGCCGAGCCGAACCGCCCGCTGGCCCCGCCGCCCACGAAGATGGCGTCGTACTCGCGGCTGTCCTCCTCGGGGCCAGCCACATTCCACAGCGGCTCGGCGTTATCCGCCGGGTGGGCCACGATGTCGTCAATCAGCAACGCCCACTCGCCGACGGTCAGCGGCGCGCCCTCCGCGCCGTGGTCACTGTCCGGCAGCGGGCCGAGGGCCGCGATCCGCGCCCGCAGGGACCTGAATCCATCGGCCGGATTTCGTACGTCGATCATTGCTGACCCCTTGCGGCTTCATCGGCAGGTGCCAGTTCAGGATCGCCAACCGCAGCCGGGCGGGTCAGGTCATGAGGGGACGAAGAACCGGCGGGCTGTCATCCCGCCGGGGCACCGTCAGCGATCGCTGCCCAGCGCCTGCAGCGTGCCCCAGGCGCGCGTCGCGAGCTGCAGGTTGAAATGGACGTCGGGATCGTTCAGCTCCAGGCCGGTCAGCTCGCGGATCCGCTGCAGCCGGTATTTCAGCGTGCTCTTGTGCACGGACAGCTCGGCGGCCGTGGCGTCGTAGTTGCCCCCATGCTCCAGGTACTGGGTCAGCGTATGGACCAGCTCAGCCTGGCGCCGCGCGTCATAGTCCAGCAGGCTGCCGAGCCACTCCCTGACGAAGGAATCCACGTCGGACAGATCCGGGATGGCGGCGAGCATCCGGAAGATCCCTAGCTTCGGGTACTCGCACGCGCCGCTGCCCGGAAGCAGTGACTTCTGCAGCCGCAATGCCAGCCCCGCTTCGCGGAGCGAGCGGGGCAGCTCGGAGGGCCGCCTCGTCGGCGCACCCACCCCGACCAGCACCTGCCCGCCGAGGTCGGACATGACCGCGCAGCGCAGCTGCTCCCAGTCGCCCTGGGCCGCGGTGATGACGGCGACGTCGCCGGTCCGGTTCTCGAACAGCCCGCCCAGGCGAGCGTGCCGCATGGCCCGGCGGACGGCGGTCAGCAGGGCGTCATGCTGCCGGGCGCGCCCCCTGCCCTGCACGATCACCACGCGGTGCGGCCGGCGCAGGTCGTAATCCAAAGCCTCGGCCCGGGTCAGGGCGCTCTCATCGTCGGTCCCGGTCAGCAGGTCGTGCACGAGGTCGCCGCGCAGCCGCAGTTCCGCGTCGGCGATCCCCCGCAGCCGGGCCAGTTCCATCGCCAGCACGGTGGCGCCGTGCTCCAGGGCGACCAGATCGGCGTGATCGGCGCGCCGCTGCGGGTCGATGAGAGACAGCACCCCCAGCACGTCGCTGCGCGGAGAGGCCAGCAGCATCAGCCGCTCGCCGTCCCGGGTCGGCGAGGCCGCGCGCATCAGCCGCCTGAGCAGGTGCTCGCGCTTGGCGAAGGACTCCTTCGGATAGGGATCGGGCTGGCCGGGGCCGGCCCATGCGGTCAGGTTCCCGTAGCGGTCCTCGATGGCTACCGGCATCCCGGTCAGCTCGTGCAGCGCCTTCGCGATGCCAGGCTGGCCCTCCCCCGACACCGCGACGCTGGTCAGCCGCTGGTGGATGTCCATGCTGCGCTGCAGGCGGTTGACGGTCGCGGCCAGCGCCTCGTTGGTCGTCGCGAGCTCCGCAGCGGTGGCCCGCTCGCGGGCGTGCAGGCGGGCGTTGGAGACGGCGACCCCGGTCTGCTGGGCCAGGACCTTGATCAGGAACCGCTGCTCAGCGGTCGGCTCCGCGGCGGAGGAGGCGATGAGGTGGCCGAGCGGGCCGCCCGCGCCCGACAGCGGGTAAGCCCAGGCCCAGGCCCACGCCCGGCCGGCGAGGCTCACCGGGCCGCCATTGCCGCCCAGCGCGGCGAGTTGCTTTCCCAGCCCTGGTGGCGGCGAAGCGGACCCGTGCAGGCCGGCATGCCACTGGCCGTCGGCAAAGCGGTAGCCCTCCACCTGCCAGGGACCCAGGCCCGGTGCGCTCGACGTAGCCAGTTCCAGGATCTGGTCCTCGTTGACCGACTCGGTCATCAGCATGGAAATCACGAGCAGGGCGCGGAACTCGCTCAGCCGCTCGCGCAGGGAGGACTCGTCGGCGCCGATGGTGCGCTGTGGCATCCTCACCACGGCGATACCGTTCCGGCTCACGCCGCCAGTGGAACGGTCGGCTGTCATCGAAGATGCGGATCAGCGAGAGGCCGGCCATTGGCGAGAGACAAAGCGTCAGCGGACGGCGGGAAGTTCAGACGCCCGTCGGGCTGATCCTGGTCGGCGAGGCGCTGAAAGTCGTCTGGCTCGACGTAGTAGGGGTTCTCGATGAGGATGCCCTGGACCAGCACCTGCGGATGGGTCATGACGACGTTGACGACGACCTCACCGCTGAAGCGGTCGAGATCGTAGAGGCACAGCACCGTGACCGGGTGGCCGGCGGTGACCCGGTTCAGCTCGGACTCGTAGCCAATCAGATGCTCAACGCCCGGCACGTCGCGCAGGGCCCAGGTCATCTCGCCGGCGAGGCGGCAGAAGGAGTAGCCATCGGCCGTGGCCCGGACAATGCTGTCGATCCAGAACTTGAGCATGTCACCGGTGGTGAACCTGCCACGCTCCAGGTAGCTCGATTCCGGCAGGTGGATGTCGAGCTGGCCGTCGGACGGGCCGTGGCTGCCGCACGAGCGGGGCAGCGCCCGCAGCCACTCGGCGGTGTTGCGCGAGTCCACCACGCAGACGCATTTGTCTCCAGCGGACAGTCCCGCGCCGAAATAGCCGCTCAGCAGCCTGTCACGGTCGCTATCGCCGCGATAGAACGCGCAGACGTGGCTGCCAGGCAGCAGGCCGACCTCGTCGATCCCGCTGACCACGGGTCCGGTCATTGCGCACCACCTTGTGATTACGCGCCTGCTCCGCGTTAGTGGGATAGTACGTCGTTAACAGAAGTTCTGGCTCGTCCTAGGGGGACGAACTCTCGGCGCTATGTCCCCTCGGCAAGACCAGGCGGGCGTTCGGTCAGCCGCGCCTGGCTGAACTCGGCGATCCAGGCCTGGGCCTTGGGAGTAATCGCGTCGCCGACGCGTGGCTTTCCGCGGGTCCCCCAGCCGGCTCCGGGCTCGGCGTAGTAGAGCGCGTCGCGATGCACGAACGCCGTGCCGCCGCGGGCTGGCTCGTTTTGACCGCCCCGCCGAAGGCGTTGGTGAAGTAGCCTCTCGATCGGGTTACGTCGCAGCGAGCACTTCGCGTAATCGGAAGTTACCCAGAGTAATAACAGTGTGCTCGGGGCCCGTCAAGCCCGCTCGATCAATGGCCGGCGCGATCAGCGACGGGGCCGCACGTGGAGATGGCCCCGGACATCATGCAGCCTCGAGCGCGTCAGCTGGGGGGCT
>Ga0335074_10001866_pt1 | contig 28574 bp, 21 predicted proteins | sample Lox_Sample_23_FD_206715 | JGI IMG/M metagenome (GOLD analysis project Ga0335074, IMG submission 206715) | Soil microbial communities from Loxahatchee National Wildlife Refuge, Florida, United States - Lox_Sample_2.3 | ecosystem: Environmental > Terrestrial > Soil > Wetlands | place: USA... | reverse complement strand
TTTCCCCCATGGATGGCTGCGGGGTGCCGCGCCTGAACTGCTTGCGGCGGCCTCCGACAACGACCCCACCAACGTCGGGACCGCGGCGGCGGTCGGCGCGAGGAGCGGCTATCAGCTGTGCTGGGTGACGCTCCTGGTCGCGCCCTTGCTGGCCGTCGTCATCACGATCGCCGCCCAGGTGGGCATGGTGACCAGGGACGATCTTCAGTCGCTCACCGCGCGGCGCTACGGCCGACCGGTAGCGTACGTTCTGCTCGTCTCGGTCGTCCTGGTGAACCTGGTCACGATCGCGGCGGACCTGGTGGCCGGCGCGGCAGGCACCGGCATGCTGGCCGGTGTGGACTACCGACTGTTGGTCCTGCCGCTCGGGGCGGCCATCACCTGCCTGCTGATCGCGGGCAGGTACGAGACGGTGGCGGCAGTGCTGCGGTACGCGCTGCTCGGCTTCGGAGCATTCGGCGGCGCGGCCGTCCTCGCCCGGCCGGACTGGCGCCGTGTGCTGGAATCGAGTCTGGTCCCGGTGCTGCGGCCCGGTACTGCGGCAGGCGCGCTGGCGCTCCTCGGCACGACGCTGACCAGTTACGTGTACATCTGGGAGACGATCGGGCGCGGCGTCGAGGAAGGCGGCACGATGTCCCTGGCCCGCGTCCGGGCGGGCGCCGTGGCCGGCTCGGTCATCACCGCTGTGGTGCTGTGGTTCATGCTCGTCGCCTGCGCGGCCACGCTCGGCCGCGAGCACATGGCGGTATCGTCCGCGCAACAAGCCGCGCAAGCGCTGCGCCCGCTGGCCGGGCGGGCCGCAGGAGACCTGTTCGCGGCAGGCCTGGTGGTGTCCGCCGTGGTGGCGCTGCCCGTGCTGATGGCCACCACCGCGTACGTGGTCAGCGCGCAGTTCGGCTGGCGCCGCGGGCTGTCGGAGGGAGTCGGGCGCGCCCGGGGCTACTACGCGGTGCTAGCCGCATCGGCCGTGCTCGCACAGGTGACGGCGCTGACCAAGCTGCCAGTGATCGCTATGCTCGAGGCAGCCAGCATCCTCGGCGGGCTGGGCACCCCGGTCAGCCTGGTGCTGCTGGTCCGCCTGGCCCGCGACCCGGAGGTCATGGGCCCCCAGGCTATATCGCGCTGGCTCGCCGCCGCCGGCTGGGCGGTCGCGCTGATCGTCGGCGGCCTCGGCGTGCTCTTCATCGCCGCGGCGTACGGTCCGTAACTGTGCCGGGAGTCCGTATGACGGGCTCTGGCACATTTTCCGGGACGTCGTCTCCGATGACACGGACACTGCGAGCCCGGTGAGCGGCCAGAACGGGCATAACACCCGTACGGTCAGCGATTCCGGCTAGCGTGTGTACCTGCACCCCCCATCGGGGGTGCAGGTACACACGTTAATTCGATTAACAACAACAGTCAGCTAGATACGTCCGCGGTCACCGGGCGGGCCGGGGCCTCCTCCGGGTAGCGGAGACCCGAGCCCATCTGGAACATGCCTCCCGGTAGCGACACCATCTCGTCCACGCGGGAACGATATCGGTAAGTGGCAGAGAGATGACTGTAAGTCGGCGCTGAGCACGCCCTGCATTTTCTCCACCACCTGATCGATGCTGAAGCTGGCCGCCTTCTGCCGTGGCGGGAACTCGCGGAACGTCGCCAGGAACTCGCTGACGATCGCCTGCGAGGGCACTAGGACGAAGGCGTGATCGAGACACCAGTCGAAGTACGTGTTCGAGGTGATGTCCGCCCGCTCGAACGGGTCGGTGCGCAGGTTGTACATCCGGGGGACGCGCAGCGGCGTGAACGGCTGAGCCCAGACGTCCAGCGTGCCCGCTGCCTTCTGCTCCATGAACACGAACTTGAAGTTGTTCCAGCGCAGCGCCAGCAGGTCACCGTCGTCGGAGAAGTAGATGAGGCCCTGCCGAGGTGACTTCTGCTCGTGTCCGCCCAGGTAGGGCAGCAGGTTGTACCCGTCGATGTGCACCTTGAAGAACTTTCCGCTGGCATGGTGGCCACGCTTGAGTTTCTCGACGATGTCCGGTTCGCCGGCCGCGGCGAGGAACGTGGGCAGCCAGTCATGATGCTGGATGATCTCGTTGGACACCGCCCCGGCCGGGATCTTGCCGGGCCAGCGGACCATCTCCGGCACCCGGAACGCGCCCTCCCAGTTGGTGTCCTTCTCCCCGCGGAACGGCGTCATCGCGCCGTCCGGCCAGGTGTTCATGTGCGGGCCGTTGTCGGTGGAGTAGACGACGATCGTGTTATCCGCGACGCCGAGTTCGTCCAGCTTGTCCAGCAGCGCGCCGACGATCTTGTCGTGGTCGATCATCGTGTCGTGGTAAGGCGACTGGAACGGCCCGGCCTGCCCAACGCTCTCCGGCTTCACGTGGGTGCGCAGGTGCATATGTGTGGTGTTGAACCACATGAACCATGGTCTGCCTTCCGACTCGCGGCGGTCCAGCCAGTTCAGCGCGTGCTCAAGGATCTCGTCGTCGATTGTCTCCATCCGCTTCTTGGTCAGCGGACCCGTGTCCTCGATGCGCTGCTTGCCCACCCGGCCCCAGCGTTCTTGCTCGGTCGGGTCCTCCTGCTCGGTGGCCCAGCAGTGCAGCACGCCGCGCGGGCCGAACCGCTCGCGGAAGCGCGGGAAGTCCGGTGGCTTCGGGTAATCGGGCAGTTCCGGCTCTTCCTCGGCGTTCAGATGGTAGAGATTGCCGAAGAACTCGTCGAATCCATGCACGGTGGGCAGGAACTTGTTCAGGTCACCGAGGTGGTTCTTGCCGAACTGCCCGGTCGCGTAGCCGAGCGGCTTGAGCAGCTCGGCGATCGTGGGGTCCTCGGGCTGCAGGCCTGTATCCGCCGCAGGGACGCCGACCTTGCTCAGGCCGGTGCGAAACACGCTCTGCCCGGTGATGAATGAGGACCGGCCGGCAGTGCAGCTCTGCTCCCCATATGAGTCGGTGAACCGCATGCCCTCGTCGGCTATCCGGTCGATGTTTGGTGTCCGATACCCCATCAGGCCGTCGCTGTAACAGCTGAGGTTGGTGATACCGATGTCATCGCCCCAGATGACGAGGATGTTAGGGCGTTCCCCGTTTGTCATTCGTGCCTCCGCGTGCGGGACTGATACCACCTTGATGTGCCCGCGCGCGCGATGAATTACACTAAGTGAGCAAGCACTACGGTTAGTTATTCAAATCCTGGTGCATAGGCGGGACTGACGCTTCCGGTAAGCGGCCGCCCTGAGCAGCATGGGCGGCGCGGTGCGCATGACCTGGTACTGCTCACCTCGAACGGGTTGAGCCGGTAAGAGGCACCGGGCGGTGACGTTCATCGGCTAGCTAGTCCGTCCTCTCGGCCGCTAGTCATGGTAGGCATGTTGCGATCGCGGGTACGCAAGAAGGTGTGCGGCAAACCCCCGTTTCCGTGCGACGCAGGTTTCGCGCGATCCCCCGGCCCGTAGCGCTCGCCGAGCGGATCGAGCGCGCCCATGCGCTCGACCGCCCGATCCGGGCGCTGTCCAGCGCCGTCGTCCGTGCCCTCCCGGCCGGCCAGCGCGCCGACGCGCTGCACGGCGTGCCGTTCGGCCAGCCGGCCCACCCGGCGCTGGTGCGGCTGCCTATCGGCTGCTGGACGTCGGCGGTGCTGCTCGACGTCGCTGGCGTGCGCGGGCGCGCGCCGGTCGTGCTGCTGGCGGCCGGCCTGGCAGGCAGCGTCCCGGCCGCTGCCACCGGGCTCGCCGACTGGTCGGCGTTGCATCAGGACCAGCAGCGGGTAGGCATGGTCCACATGGCCGTCCAGGGCGCCGCATCCGTACTGTTCGGCGGGTCGGTGCTGGCCCGGTCGCTGGGCCGGCACGGGACAGGCAGGGCACTGGCCGTGCTCGGCCTGATGATTGCGACCGGCGGCGGCTACCTCGGCGGGCACCTGACGCTGCGGCTCGGCGCGGGCGCCAATCACGCGGACCAGATCAGCCATCTGTCCGGGCTCGGCTGGCACGACCTGTGCCCGCTCATGTCGTTGCCTTCGGGGCAGCCGGTGCGGCGCCAGCTTGGCTACCTGTCGCTGCTCGTGTACCGCTCTGGTGACTCTGTGTCCGTGATCGCGGACCGGTGCGCGCATCTGGGCGGGCCGTTGCACCAGGGACGGATCGTCTCCGACTGCGTGGTGTGCCCGTGGCACGGATCGACGTTCCGCCTCGACTCGGGCCGGGTCGTGCACGGGCCGGCCACCGCACGGCAGCCATCGTTTGAGTCACGGGTCAGTTCCGACGGGATCGTGCAGCTACGCCCCAGGACGTGAACGTCTAACGCGCCCGCGCCGTCCACCGGTTCTGCCGGTGCTCAATCTCGAGCTGGACGCCGAAGCAACGGGACAGGTTCCGCGCGGTGAAGACATTCTCAATAGGCCCGGCCGCGAGCACCGAACCCCGGCGCAACAGCATCGCGTGCGTGAAGCCGTCGGGTACTTCCTCCACGTGGTGAGTGACCAGCACCATCATCGGGGCCTTCGGGTCACGGGCGAGCAAGGTCAGCCGTCTGAGCAAATCCTCCCGGCCGCCGAGGTCGAGACCGGCGGCCGGCTCGTCGAGCAGGAGCAGTTCCGGGTCGGGCATCAGGGCCCGGGCGATCTGGACGCGCTTGCGCTCGCCTTCGGACAGCGTGGCGAACCGGCGCCGGATCAGGTGGGCGCAGCCGAGCGCGTCGAGCAACTCGACGGCACGGGTGACGTCCGCGGAGTCATACTCTTCCTTCCACCTGCCGAGGATCGCGTACGAGGCGGTCAGCACCAGGTCGATGACCTTCTCCCCCGCTGGCACCTGCTCAGCGATCGCGGCGCTGGTCAGCCCGATTCTCGGCCGCAGATCGAACACGTCCACCTCGCCTAGGCGCTCGCCGAGCACCTCGACGGTACCCGCGGACGCGAACACCAGCGTGGCGGCCACCTGGAGCAATGTGGTCTTGCCGGCGCCGTTCGGCCCGATCAGGATCCAGCGTTCGTTCTCGTGCGCCGTCCAGTCGATGTCGCGCAGCAGCACGGCCGCGTCCCGCCGGACTTCAACGCCGCGCAACCGCAGCACCTCATCGGACATCGGGCCCCTTCCTCGGCGCATCCTGAACCCACTCCGATCATCCCAGCCGGCAGCCGCCGACGGGCACCCGACCGGCAAGGATTCGTGTACAGCCGCCGTTGCCCGCCTGAGGCCGCCGCCGCTGCCCGCCTGGGGCCGCCGCCGTTGGCCCGGGGGAAGCACCACTGCCCGTTATGATAAAAATATCCTTTATGCGTAGCGGATACTGGCGCGTCGGCCGACACGTTTCGGCATCCGCACCCGCGTTTAGGCACACCCGCAACCGCGTTTCGGCATCCGCGCGCACGCTCGGGCATCCGCACGGCCCGGACAATATGGGCATATTGGACTAATAGCCTCCCTGGCCGCATCCGCGGCCCGAAATAACGTGAGGAATTACCTCTTCGTGAAGCGTTGCCCCCCGTTTTCGAGGGCTAATCCTTCACGAAGGGAGATTCCCTCACGTAAATCGAGCCGCGCCGCGCACCAGCCCCACCGACTGCCTCCGCACGGACGTAAGGTGCCCCAGCCAGCGGACTCGCCCGAGCCTGCCGCCGCGTGCGCCGCCGCGCACACGCCCGAGCCCGCCGCCGCGCACACGCCCGAGCCCGCCGCCGCGCTCAAGTCCAAGCCCGAGCCCGAGCCTGAGCCTGAGTCCGATAAAACCTATATGTCGTATTTTCCCGGAGTATTGAGTTGTGATGTTAACGATCGCTTACGAGAACGGCCAATTCCGTAATATGCGGCTACGCTCCCTTATCTGTCGCACGTTGCCAGGGCCGACTAACCGTGCGCCGTGATAGCAAAGGAGCGGTAATGAAAACGCGAATCCGGGTGATATCAGGCTGCGTTGCCGCTGGCGCGACGCTGATCCTGACCGGAACCGCCGCGAACGCGATGACGCTGGGCGGACAGGTCTTCCATGTCGCGAGCACCCAGCACACCGCGGGCTCTGGCAATGACGGGTGCGGGTCCAACTGCGGAGGCAACGGGAACGGATGCGGGTCCAACTGCGGGGGTGGCTGGGGCAACGGAAACGGATGCGGATCCAACTGCGGAGGCAACGGGAACGGTTGCGGCAACACCTGCGTGAACGATTGCACAACCGGTTACAACTGCACACCGCCGCCTACCAAGAAGCCGTGCCCGACACCGTCGCCGACACCGCCGTGCGAGAAAACCACGGCACCGCCGCAACCGGTACCAGTTGAGCACTACACGCCACCGCCATCGCCTTCCACCGTGGTCGTCACGGTCACCGCCACCGCGTCCACGCCGCCGCAGGCGGTTGTCTCGGCGACGCCGGTCCCGTCATCGGCGACGCCGGTTCCGTCCGGTCCGGCGCAAACCGGCGGCGGTATCAGCGACGGCGGCGACACCGCCCTGGCCGCCGGCGGCGGGGTCGCGGCGCTGGCGAGCGGCGGGTTCGGCCTGTTCGCGATCCGGCGCTGGCAGCAGGCCCGCAGGCTCGGTCAGCGCGGCCGACGCAGGCTCGGTCAGCGTAGGCGCGGGTCGCGCTGACCGCCCGGAAAGGTGCTGTACCTGGCACGGCACAGCCGCAAGCCGCTGGGGCGGTGGGCGCTGCTCACCGCCTTGGTGGCGGCTGCCGCGTGCTTCACCAGCGTGATAGTTGTGGTTCTCGGGCTGGCCAGCCACGGCCCGGAACCACCGCCGCAAGCCAGCACGATCCCCGCGGCGATCAAGACGACCGTGCCCAAGCTGACCGTGAAAACCGATCGTTACATGAAACGATCGATCCCCGTTCGCCTGCGCATCCCCGCGATCGGAGTGAACGCCCCTGTCACGGAGGTAGGCCTGAACTCCAACGACACCGTGCAGGTACCGCCGCTAGACAATCACAACCTGGCCGGCTGGTACAAGTACGGCCCGGCCCCGGGCCAGAAGGGCCCGTCGGTGATCCTCGGCCATGTCGATTCCGTGACTGGCGCCTCGGTCTTCTTCGACTTGAAGGACCTGCGCAAGGGCGACAAGATCTACGTCAAGCTCACCGACGGCAAGACCGCCACGTTTGTCGTGGACGGGCTGCAGCGAGTCTCGAAGACCGCCTTCCCCACCAAGGACGTCTACGGCACGCTCGGCTACGCGGGCCTGCGGCTGATCACCTGCGGCGGCGCGTTCGACGCGACCACCGGACACTACGAGGACAACATAATCGTTTACGCGCATCTGGAGTAAATATGGAGTAAATCTCGAGCAACCGGAGTCCTAGAGGGAGTGCCGCACGGCGACCAGCGCCGCCTGCGTGCGGTCTTGCACGCCCAGTTTGGCGAACACGGCGCTGACGTGCGCCTTGACGGTCTTCTCCGACACGGTGAGGGCACGGGCGATCTCCCGGTTGGACCTGCCCTTGGCGAGCTCTGCGAGAACCTCCCGCTCCCGGCTCGTCAGCTGGTCTATGCCGTCGCCGACCGGGCCGCCAGCGGAGCGCACCACCTGCGCGGCCGCCCGCGGCGAGAGCAGGACGTTGCCGTCGTGCACCGACCTGATCGCGCGGACCAGCGCGTCGGGGTCGATGTCCTTATACACCACTCCTGCGGCGCCAGAACGCATCGCCAGGCTCGCCGACGACGGGTCAGTGGCGCTGGTCAGCACCAGCACCCGGGACCGGCCCTCCAGGGAGCCGACTTCGCCGAGCACCGCGATGCCGTCCATACCGGGCAGCTTCAGGTCAAGCAGGATCACGTCGGGAGCGAGCGAAGCGGCGAGCGCCAGCGCGGACGGCCCGTCCCCGGCCTCGCCCACGACCGAGATGCCGTCCTGCACGTCGAGCAGCGCCCGGAGCCCCTGCCGAACCACCGGATGGTCGTCCACCAGCAGCACCGTGATCATCGCCCGCCGCCAATGGTGAAAAGGATCCGCGTCCCCTCGCCGGGCGCCGACGTCACCCGCAGCTCGCCGCCGATCGCCGCGGCCCGTTCCCGCATCGAGGCCAGGCCGAGTCCGCCGGGCGTGGAAGCCGGCGACGGGACATCGAACCCGTGCCCGTCGTCGGTCACCTCAAGTCCCTTCGCGGTCAGCGTGACCCGGACCTGGGTCGCACCGGAGTGGCGCAGCGCGTTGTGCATCGCTTCCTGGGCTACCCGGTACACTGCGGCGTCCACCGCCTGGCCGAAACGGGTCCGGACGGCCGTCACGGTGACGTCCACGCCGTGCGCGCGCCCCGCCAGCGTGGCGTACCTGCGCAGCGACTCAGCGAGCCCGGCCTGCGCCAGATCGGGCGGGGCGAGGCCGTCGATGATCGCGCGCAGCTCGGCGTGCGCCTCCGCGCCGAGCGCCCCCACGGCCTTGATCTCCCGGCCGGCGCCGGGGCAGTCGCCGCGTTCGCCGAGCACCGCCGCCGCCCGTGCGTGCGCCCTGATCGAGAACAGCTTCTGTGTCACGGCGTCATGCAGCTCACGGGCAAGCCTGGCGCGCTCCTCAAGCACCGATAGCTCACGAGAACGCTCATACAGTCTCGCGTTGGTGATCGCGATCGCGGCATGGGTCGCGAACAGGGAGAGGATCTCCTCGTCGCGTCCGGTGAAACCGGAGCTCTTCGGGGTGGTCTTGTTCGCGGCGAAGATGATGCCGAGCACCTTCTCGCCATCCTTCACCGGAACACCGAGGAAGTGCGTCATCCGGGGATGGTGCGCCGGCCAGCCCCAGAACCTGGGGTCCGCGTTGATATCCGCGAGACGCTCCGGCTTGCCCTCGCTGAGCAGGACGCCGAGCATGCCATGGCGGCGCGGCAGGGGCCCGATGGCCTCCTGTTCCTCCTGGCTGATCCCGTCGAACACGAACTCCGCGAACGAGTCGCCCTCGCCCGGCACGCCGATCGCCGCGTAGCGCGCGCCGACCAGCGACCGGGCGGACCGCACGATCACCTGCAGCACGTCGCGGACGGACAGCTGCCTGGTGACTGCAAGCACAGCCTGGCTCACGTAATGCAGCTCGGAGAGCGAGTCGCTCATAACTTCTGACCGTATCTCCCGCCGCCGGGCAGCGCATCAGGCGGCGGTCGTAGGACTATCGGCCGAGGGCGATGGCGACGCGCGGCCGATGTGCCCCGGCGATAGCGGAAATAGCGTCGCAGGCATGAACCAACCGATAGCGCTTGTCACAGGGGCCTCTCGCGGACTGGGCCTGGCGCTGGCCGCCGGCCTGGCACGCGAGGGATACACGCTCATCATCGACGCCAGGGACCCCGAAGCCCTGGCGAAGGCGGCCGCTGAGATCGGCGGCCAGGTAACCGCCGTTCCCGGCGACGTCACCGACCCGGCCCACCGGGCCGCACTGAAGTCGGCGGTCGAGAACGCGGGGGGCCTTGACCTGCTGGTCAACAATGCCGGCACGCTCGGCGCCCACCCGCTGCCCGCGCTGGCCGACTACCCGCTCCACGAGCTGCGCGGCGCGTTCGAGGTGAACGTGATCGCGCCGGTCGCGCTGACCCAGTTGCTGCTCCCGAGCTTGCGGATACACGGCGGCGCGGTGCTCAACGTCACCTCGGACGCCGCCGTGGAGGCGTACGCCGGGTGGGGCGGGTACGGTGCCGCGAAGGCCGCGCTCGAGCAGGCATCCAGCGTGCTCTCCGCCGAGGAGCAGGCCATCCGGGTATGGTGGGCCGACCCGGGCGACCTGCGCACCCGGATGCACCAGCAGGCGTTCCCCGGCGAGGACATCTCGGACCGCCCGCTGCCGTCGGCCGTCGTGCCGGGACTCCTCCGGCTGATCGGCGAGCGGCTGCCCAGCGGCCGCTACCGCGCCCAGGAGCTGCTGTCATGACCGCTGTCATGGACTTTGAGCTGCCCACCGAACTGGAGGCGCACGGGCCGGCCGAGCACCGTGGCGTGCCGAGGGATGCGGTCCGCCTGCTGGTGAGCAGGGGTTCGGCCGGGTCGGTGAGCCACCACGTCTTCACCGATCTGCCCGGCCTGCTCCGCCCCGGCGACCTGCTCGTGGTCAACATCAGCGGCACGCTTCCCGCCGCCGTCAGCATCGACGAACTGCTCGCCGTGCACTTCTCCACATCGCTGGCCGACGGTTCATGGCTGGTGGAATTCAGGTGTCAGAACTCCACGGGTACGTCACCCGCGCATGTGTCGTCGCCTGCCGAGTTCCGGCTGCCGGGGGGCGCCAGGCTCACGCTGGAGAGCGCTGTCTCAACCGGGCCGGCGGCCGGGCGGCTGTGGCGCGCCCGGCTGTCCACGGCGGTGGTGCCGTACCTGCTCAGGCACGGCAAGCCGATCCGGTACTCCTACGTCGGCCGGGACTGGGACATCGCCGATTATCAGACGGTGTTCGCCCGGGTGCCGGGGAGCGCCGAGATGCCCAGCGCCAGCCGCCCCTTCACTCCCGCCGTGGTCACCGAACTGGCCGCCCGCGGGGTGCTGATCGCGCCGGTAACGCTGCACACCGGGGTTTCGTCGCTGGAGGAGGGCGAGGATCCGTACCCGGAGCCGTTCGACGTGCCGCCGGTCACCGCCCGGCTGGTCAACCATGTCCGCTGGGACGGCGGCCGGGTCATCGCGTCGGGCACCACCGTGGTCCGGGCGCTGGAGACGTGCGTCTCGCCCGACGGGCTCGTGTATCCGTCGTCGGGCTGGACGTCGCACGTGGTGACCTCGCTGACCGGGGTCCGCGCGGTCGACGGGCTGCTCACCGGGCTGCACGAGCCGCGCTCCTCGCACCTGCGGATGCTGGAGGCATTCGCGGGCCCGGACCTCCTGCGCCGCTGCTACGAGGAGGCGATCCAGGCTGGGTACCTGTGGCACGAGTTCGGTGACGTGCACCTCATGCTGCCGTTAGGCAGTACGGGAGGATGGCGGCCCCGGAGTCCTGACCCTCCAGGGGCCGTCTGGGCGTCCTGGCTGGCGGGTAGCCTTAGCCCGACTATGAAGACGACGCTGCTGATAACGCTCACCGGATCGGACCGGCCGGGGGTCACCTCACGGCTGTTCGGCGTGCTGGCGCCGCATCGGCTCACCGTGCTGGACGTGGAGCAGGTGGTGATCCGGAGCAAGCTCGTGCTCGGCGTCCTGCTCAGCCCGGAGGGTCCGTCACTCGACCTCACCGGCATCCACCAGGCGGTTAGCGACCTAGCGGACGAGTTCGGGCTGATTGCCGAGATCACCACCGGACCCGGTTCCGCGGATGTACGTGCCCGGCGCGGCCGACTGCACGTCACGCTGCTCGGCAGCCCGCTGGTCCCGGGTGCGATCGCCGCGATGGCCGGGCAGATCGCGGCCCGCGGCGCGAACATCGACCGGATCGGCAGGCTTGCCCAGCGGCCGGTGACCTGCATCGAGCTGGAAGTCTCCGGTGGCGACCCCGAGGTGCTCCGGGCCGACCTGGCCAGGGCGGCTCTCGATTACGGAGTGGATGTCGCGGTACAGCGCGGCGGACTGCACCGACGGGCGATGCGGCTGATCGTCATGGACGTAGACTCCACGCTCATCCAGGACGAGGTGATTGACCTGCTCGCCGACCGGGCCGGATGCGTGGCCCAGGTGGCGAAGGTCACCGGGGCGACGATGCGCGGCGAACTGGACTTCGCCGCCTCCCTGGCCGAACGCGTCGCGCTGCTCGCCGGGCTATCCGCGTCCGCGCTCGACGACGTGCGAGAGCAGTTGCGGCTGACCCCCGGCGCACGGACGCTGATCGCGACGCTGAAGCGGCTCGGCTACAAGTTCGGCATCGTCAGCGGCGGGTTCACCCAGGTGATCGCGCCGCTGGCGGACTCGCTCGGCATCGACTACCTATCCGCCAACACGCTTGAGATAGCCGACGGCAAGCTCACCGGCAGGGTCACCGGCCCGGTGATCGACCGGGCGGGGAAGGCCATCGCGCTGCGCCGGTTCGCCGCTCAGGCGGGAGTGCCGCTATCGCAGACGGTCGCCGTGGGCGACGGCGCCAACGACCTGGACATGATCGCGGCAGCCGGCCTGGGGGTCGCGTTCAACGCCAAGCCCCTGGTCCGCGACGCCGCCGACACGTCGCTGAGCTTTCCCCACCTGGACGCCGTCCTGTACCTGCTCGGCATCCCGCACGACGAAGTCGAGTCCGGCGAACCGTGATCCGGTACCCCTTGCCGCCGATGACCGGCTCATGCTCGGCGGCTACGCCTGCCAGGACACCGGTGACGCCCAGCAGGCCCAGCGGCTGGCCGCCGTAGCAGGAAAAGGCGCCGCCGCCGTCGTCGCGGGGTCGTGTCCGCCACCAGCCACAACGACCACCCGCCGCGACCGCCGTGACCGCCGTGACCGCCGTGAAATCGAAAACAACGTGGAAGTTTACCGCTTCGTGTCCGTCTGTCATACGTATACGACGGTTAACCTTCCACGATGCGGTAAAGCGGCACGTTAAACCGGGGCCGGGACCGTGCCGTCAGCAACACGGGCACCGTACGGCACACAGGCCACTTCCCTACCTCCGTGCCGTCAGCCAGGAGCAGCGGCCGACCAGCAGCACGCTCGTAAAGCAGACTTGAGCGTTTCCGAGGGAGATCCGGGACCGGGGGGAGGCCGCGCCAAGGGGACAGATACCGGTTATACCGGACTTTGCCCGGAGCCCGCTGACAACCCCCCGCCCGCAGAAACCGGCAACAGCCCCCGTGGCCCCCGGGGGATTCCCGTGGGCCCCCGGCAATCCCCCGGGGGCCACGGAATGAAAGGCGCGAACGCTACTGTATCCGGCGGTCGCTCTCGGCCACCTCGACGGTCTCCATCGTCTCATCCACCTCGACGGTCTCCATCGTCTCATCCACCTCTATGGCCTCGGGGCTGGTGCCCTCGACCGCCGGGGAGACAGCGCCGGTCACTTCGGTGCCGGCCGGAGCGGGCTCGCCGAGGCCGGCCGCACGCCGCTTGGAGTACACGATCGCCGCGACGATGATGGCGACGGCCACCAGCGGGACGGCGACCCGCAGGCCGGTGTCGTGCGCGTACTTCACGACGCTGCTGGCGATCAGCAGCGACACCAGGTTCGTCACCTTGATCAGCGGGTTGATGGCCGGCCCCGCGGTGTCCTTGAACGGGTCGCCGACCGTGTCACCGATGACGGTGGCGGCGTGCGCATCGGAGCCCTTGCCGCCGTGGTTGCCGTCCTCGACGAGCTTCTTGGCGTTATCCCAGGCACCACCGGAGTTGGCCAGGAACACCGCCATCAGCACGCCGGCCGCGATGGCACCGGCCAGGTAAGAGCCGAGCGGTGCGTAGCCGAGCGCGAACCCGACAGCGATCGGGGTCAGCACGGCGAGCAGTCCCGGCGTCACCAGTTCGCGCAGCGAATCCCTGGTACAGATGTCGACCACGGGACCGTACTCGGGCTTCTCGGTGTAATCCATGATGCCCGGGTGCTCACGGAACTGCTTGCGCACCTCCACCACCACCCGCTGCGCGGCCCGGCCCACCGCCATGATGAGCAGGCTGGCGAACAGGAACACGACGGCGGCACCCAAGATGACGCCGACCAGGATGTTCGGCTGCGCGACCGACAGGCCGAAGGTGTTCGCCGCCCCGCCGAGCGCGGTCTCCACCGTGGTGCGGAACGAGCCGAACAGCGCCGTCGCGGCGAGCACCGCAGTCGCGATCGCGATGCCCTTGGTGATCGCCTTGGTGGTATTGCCGATCGCGTCCAGCTGGGTCAGCGCCTGCGCGGCCTCGCCCTCGATGTCGCCGGACATCTCCGCGATGCCCTGCGCGTTGTCGGTCACCGGCCCGAAACTGTCCATGCTGACGATGACCCCGACCGTGGTCAGCAAGCCGACGCCGGCCATCGCGACCGCGAACAGCGCGATCGTCGCGTTGCCGGTGGCGAGCAGGTAGGCCCCGAACACCGCGCCGCCGATCAGCAGCGCCGAATACACGCCGGACTCCATGCCGGACGCGATGCCGGACAGGATCACGGTCGCGGCACCAGTCTCCGAGCTGTTCCCGATATCCTTGACCGGCCGCCGGCTCGTTTCGGTGAAGTAACCGGTGAGCAGCTGGATGGCGCTGGCCAGAACCAGGCCGATCAGCACCGCGCCGAAGGCGATCCAGCGCGGGTCGCCGTTGTAGTGCGCGATGGCCGAGCCGACACCCTTGAAGCTGCTGAACTTGGCGGGCAGGAACGTGAACGACGCGATCCCCACGCCGATGGCCGATACCACCGCCGAGATGAAGAACCCGCGGTTGATCGCGGTCATCCCGCTGCGGTCGCCGTGACGCGGCCGGACCGAGAAGATGCCGATGACCGCGGTGATGATGCCGATGCCGGTCACGATCAGCGGGAACACCAGCCCGTCGTTGCCGAACGCCACCTGGCCCAGGATCAGTGCTGCGACGAGCATGACCGAGTAGGACTCGAACAGGTCCGCCGCCATGCCGGCGCAGTCACCTACGTTGTCGCCGACGTTGTCCGCGATCGTCGCCGCGTTGCGCGGGTCGTCCTCGGGGATGCCCTGCTCGACCTTGCCGACCAGGTCCGCGCCCACGTCCGCGGCCTTGGTGTAAATGCCGCCGCCGACACGCATGAACATGGCGAGCAGCGCCGCGCCGAGGCCGAAGCCTTCCAGCACCTCCGGTGAGTTGCCCCGGTACGCCAGCACGACGACCGCGACACCGAGCAGGCCCAGGCCCACCGTGAACATGCCGGCCACGCCGCCGGTGCGGAACGCGATGCGCATCGCGCGCTGCTCACCGCCCTCACGCGCGGCGGCCGCGACGCGCACGTTGCCGCGGGTGGTCAGCGTCATGCCGGTGAAGCCGGTCAGCGCGGAGAACAGCGCGCCGACCAGGAAGAAGCCGCTGCGACCCCAGCGGACGCTTTCGTCGACGGCCGGCAGCGGAAGCAGCACGAGGAACAAGATGACGACGAAGACGCTGAGGGTCTTGAACTGGCGGCGCAGGTATGCCGCGGCGCCTTCCTGCACGGCATGCGCGATCTCCTGCATCCGCTGCGTACCCTGGCTCGCCGCGAGCACCTCTTTCACCAGCGCGAAGGCGACACCGAGCGCGAGCAGCGCAATGACCGCGACGATCACAACCCAGGTCAGGTTGGAGCCGCTCACAGTGGCTGTTGGTGCAGCCGCCGCGGCGAGATGCCTGGACATTCAACCTCCTGTGTATCCCAGGAAAGGTAAGCCCCTGGGTATCCCAGGGAGAGTAGACCGGAAGAAACAAGTGGCCGGGAGTCTACGCACGCACAGACGCCAACCAGGAACCCGGGGGTATTCCTAACAGTTTCGAGATCTAATCGTAATTATCATGGTAAAAGACAGTGATCTGCCAGGCTGACGGCTGATCAAGCGAGCGCGGCCGGCCAGGTCATCCTGACGCTGACCCCAGACCCCGTCGAGGAGATCCGGACGTCGTCGGCAAGGCCGGAGATCACCGCGAGCCCGAAACCAGCGGGCATGACTCCGCCTTCCAGCGAGTCGGCGGCGGCGTCACGGACGATGACCTCGAAGCGTTCGCCCAGGTCGGTCATCTCGATCCGGACCGGCTCCGCCGGGCAGTGCCGACGATGTGCCTCCACCGCACGTGAGCAGGCCTCGCCTACCGCGAGGCGTACCTCGTTGAGCAATTCCTCATCGACACCGCTGCGCCGCGCCACCGCGGCGGCGACGAGGCGCGCGGTGCGAACGTGCGCGGGCAGCGGTGTGAACGTGACTTCGACCGTGGCCATCTCGGGAGGCCTGCCCGGCCGGGTTACTTCTCTGATTTCCGGGCCGAGATGGCCAGGTCCACTGTGTCGTGGATGCCGAACACCTTCGTCAGGCCGGTGATCCGGAAGATCTTGAGGATGCGTTCCTGCGTGCAGACCAGGTCCAGCGAACCGTCGTGCGCCCGCACCCGCTTGAGACCGCCCACCAGGACGCCGAGGCCGGTGGAGTCGAGGAACTCGACCTTCTCCATGTTCACGACGAGCTGATAGTTGTTCTTGTTGACGAGATCGATGAGCAGCTCACGGAGCCGTGGCGCGGTGTAGACGTCGATTTCGCCCTCAACGTCGACGACCTCGATGCCGTCCTTGTTGTAGTGACCCAGCTTCAGATCCACAAATCCTCCAGCGCCATGCACGGCGTCATGTCAGCGTCCCACCCCGGCCCGCGAGCTGACCGGCCGGAGCACGGGTGATCCTTCTGCCGCATTCAACCACGCTCCGATGTCATGTCTATACGTAATCATGCCTCCGGACATCCTCCAACGGATGAGACACTGAAAACCTGTGTCGACGATCACGCCTGAGATGCCTGCAGCCGAGTCTACGACCGGACGGCCCCCGGAGTTGCCTGCCCACGCGGACAACCGGGCTCTGCGTGTCCTCCTCGGCTCCGCGGGCACCATGCACGTCGAGCACATCCCGGCGCGGCCAGGCAAGGCCGCGCCGTGGCCGGACTGGGTTCCCGCGCAGGTCATCGACAGTTTCGCCGGTCGCGGCATAGCCGCGCCCTGGACTCACCAGGCGGCCGCCGCCTCGCACGCGCACGCCGGCCGGAATGTGATCATCTCAACACCCGCCGCTTCGGGCAAGTCGCTTGCGTATCAGGTACCGGCCATCACCGCGATCTTGTCCGGCGAAACCGTGCTCTATGTCACTCCGACGAAGGCCCTGGCCGCGGACCAGTTCGCCGCCCTCTCCGCGCTCGGCATCCCCGGGCTGCGCGCCACGGTGCTTGACGGCGATTCCACAGCGGTTGAACGCGCGTGGGCGCGCGGTCACGCACGCTACCTGCTGACCACGCCGGACATGCTGCACTGCGCGCTGCTCCCTGGGCACGCGCGCTGGTCCGGTTTCTTCAGCCGGCTGCGTTACGTGATCGTGGACGAGTGCCATGGTTACCGCGGCATCTTCGGCTCGCATGTCGCCCATGTCCTGCGCCGGCTGCGGCGGGTGGTGGTCCACCACGCGGGCGTCCCGCCCGTCTTCGTGCTTGCCTCGGCGACGCTCGCCGAGCCTGGCACCTGCGCGCGGATGCTGACCGGGCTAGCCGCCGAGGAGGTGACGGACGACGGTTCACCGCGCGGGCCGCTGGCGTTCGGCCTGCTTGAGCCGCCCAGGTCGGATTCGCGGGCGCGGCAGACGGCGGCGGCGCACGCCGCTGACCTGCTCGCGCGGCTCGTTCAGGAGAACGTGCAGACGCTCGCGTTCATCAGGTCAAGGCGTGGCGCGGAGGCGGTCGCGCTCGCCGCCCGCAGGCAGCTTTCCGATGGCGGCTCGTCCGACGGCAGCCTGGTCGCCGCGTACCGGTCCGGTTACCTCGCCGAGGACCGGCGGGTGCTCGAGGCCGCGCTGAGCGAGGGCCGGCTGACCGGCCTGGCGACAACGACGGCACTTGAACTCGGCATCAACATCACCGGCCTCGACGCGGTGCTGATCGCGGGCTGGCCAGGCACCTGGGCCTCGCTGTGGCAGCAGGCTGGGCGGGCGGGTCGTAGCGGCAAGAGCGCGGCCGCGGTGCTGATTGCGCGCGACGACCCGCTCGACACGTACCTGGTCCGCCATCCGGACCTGCTGCTGGGGCACCCGGTAGAGGCCGCCGTTCTCGACCCGGCCAACGCTTACGTGCTCGCCCCGCACCTGACCGCGGCCGCCGCGGAACTCCCGCTGACCGACCGCGACCTTGACGTGTTCGGCTCCGCCGCGCTGCCGGTGCTTGATGAGCTGACCGGCGCGGGCAGGCTCCGCCGCCGGCCGGCCGGCTGGTTCGCCTTGAGCAAGACAACGACGAGCTTGCGCGGCACCGGCGCCGGCCCGGTCCGGGTTGTGGAGAAGGCGACGGGGCGGCTGGTTGGCACCGTGGATGAGCCGTCGGCTCACCTGTTCGTCCACGACGGCGCGGTGTACCTGCATCAGGGCGAAAGCTACCTGGTCGGCGAGCTTGACCTGGCGAACAGGGCCGCGCTTGTGTCGCCAGAGGACCCCGGGTACACCACCGTGGCACGAGTCGTGACCGAGGTCGCGGTGCGGGACGTGGCCGACCACGTTCGCTGGGGTTCGTCAGACCTGCGGTTCGGCGATGTCGAGGTGACCCGCCAGGTTGTCTCGTACAGCAAGCGCAGCGCCGACAGCGGCGCCTCGCTGGGCGAGACACCGCTCGACCTGCCGCCCAGGCGGCTAGTAACACGGGCGATCTGGTGGATGATCGCCGCGGAGCAGCGCGAGCGGCTCGCGGTCGCCGGCATTGACCTGGGCGGCGCCGCGCACGCGGCGGAGCACGCCTCTATCGCGCTGCTCCCGCTGTTCGCGACCTGCGACCGCTGGGACATCGGCGGCGTGTCGGCCGACCCGCACCCGGCGACCGGGCAGCTGACCGTTTTCGTGTACGACGGCCATGACGGAGGAGCTGGGTTCGCCGAGCGGGGCTTCCGCTCGGCCGCCGCCTGGCTGCGTGCCACCCGGCAGGCGATCAGCGACTGCGACTGCGACCGTGGCTGCCCGTCCTGCGTGCAGTCACCGCGATGCGGCAACGGAAACCATCCGCTGTCCAAGCGCGGCGCCATCGCGCTTCTCGACGCGCTACTCGCCGACACTCGCTAAGCCGCCTTGCCGCAAGCCCGCCCTGCCGCCCGCTAAGGCGCTCTGCCCGAGTGCCGCGCCGGGCGCGCTGCTCCAGGGTTGCTCGCGGCTTGCTCAAGACTCGCTTGAGACTTGCTCAAGAAAAGGGGGCGGCCCCCGCCGGGGGGGAGAGCGGGGGCCGCGTACGGGTCCGGCCCTGGGGGGGGAGGCCGGCTCCGTCCTTTGAGAAAGCTTATCTGCATTGGGCTCAAGTATCGACTACCGAGCCCTCAAACAGCGTCAGCCAATCGAATTACAACATATGCCGGACGACCGTGAACAGATCTATCGGCCGAAGATCATCCTAGCAGTCAGTTTTTTCACTAGGTAAGACTTTGTCAACAGAAAGTATCTGACCGTTCAACCAGCTCGGTTCGGCGTTCAGCCGGCCCCGTGACCAGCCAGAACTCACCGCGAACCCCAGCGCACGGCCCAGCGACCGGCGTTCGGCGCGGAATCTAGCTATCCGTGGGTGCCCGGACCGTTACCCGGCGGCATCGGCGCCGGGACCGTGGCGGCACCCGCGACTACCGATGGATGGATGGCCGGCTACTGTCCGGCGCCCCGCCGCCGCCATCGCGCGACGAGACGGCTACCGTCGGCAGCATTCGGGTATTGATGGGTCGCAAGCGACGGTCGTTGTCTGCCGTGATAGCAACGGTGGCTTGCTTCCGAGAATGATCATGGCAAAGATGCAGTTTATACCGGTTTGAGCTGGTTTGAGCGGCAGCGAAGACACCGGTCAGCAGCATGTGATCATGCGGACTGATTGAGATCACGAATTGATCACACTCAGGGCTTTTCAGACCAGCGGTTTCGTCGTAAAACGGAGATACGGACTCTGAGCGTCCGGGCACGGCAGCCAGGTACCCACGCGCGACCAGCCGCGGGAGGCGTGTCAGGCCAGGTCAGGCCTCTAGGCCCGAGCTGGCTGACAGAGATAGTGCACGCTTGGTAGCCTGGCGTGACGTGGATCGCGGCGGCGCCCCGCATCGGGGCGCCGTTCGCTATTAGCGGAAACTTCGATCCGGCCTGAAATAACTCTGCGTGGCCAAAAACGGAAATGGTTACACAAAGATAAGAGCACCCCATCTACGCGGCAAGGCCGTAGACACCCAAGCCTGCCTCTTCAGGCCCGTTCGGTCACACACATCCTTTTAAAGTGATATCGTCCTTTTGTTCCGGATATAGCAATTGCATCCGGAACTGGTGTGACGGGGACCACGTGGCACCGGTTCGCGGCGGCCACGACGAGGGAGCGGTGGGGCTGGCGGGACAGATGAAACGCCGTAAGCCGAGATGCTGCCCTGTTGGCGGGCGCGACCGTTAGCCTTGAACCTTGTCCGAATATGCACTAGCCCGCGCGGGGAGCCGGGCGTGACGAGAAGAGGGGCTGATGGTCCGGAGCGGAACGCCGGAGCCGGCCGACGGCGGCCAGACACTGGGGGATCTCGTGGCCACCGCGGTCAACGACGTCTCACAGCTTGTCCGGTATGAGATCCAGCTGGCTAAGTCTGAACTCCGCAGCGAACTGCGGCGCGTCACCGTGGCCGGGGCGCTGCTCGCGATCGCGGCCTTCTTCGGCGTCTTGATGCTGTTCTGCCTGTGTTTCACGTACGCCTACCTGCTGTACTGGGCGGGCGCGCCGGGTGGCATGGCGGGCGCCTTCGGGTTTGTTTTCCTCACCCTCGGCGTGCTGGGCGCCATCTTGGGCTTCATCGCCGTGCGGGTGCTGCGGCATATGACGGGCATGAAGAAGACGCGTGACACCGTGACCGATGACATCGCCGTGCTGCGCCGGGACGACAAGACAGTCACCCAGGAAGACCCGCAGACCGCGAGCGCGGCGTTCGCCGACGGCAAGCGCCCGCAGATCGCGGGCCACGAGTCGCGGTGAGGGTTGGACACGATGGGAGTGGCAGCCGATACCGCGATTCAGATAAGCGGCCCGTGGTCGCACCGGTCCGTCAGCGCGAACGGGACCAGGTTCCACGTCGCGGAAGCCGGCGAGGGACCGCTGGTGCTGCTCCTGCACGGTTTCCCCGAGTTCTGGTGGGCGTGGCGGCGGCAGTTGGTGACGCTGCCGGCGGCCGGCTTTCGCGCGGTGGCTGTCGATCTGCGCGGTTACGGTGGCAGCGACAAGCCGCCCCGCGGCTATGACCTGATCACCACGGCGGCGGACGCGGCCGGCTTGATCCGCGCGCTCGGTGAGGCGAACGCGGTAGTGGTCGGGCACGACTGGGGTGGCCTGATCGCCTGGACGCTGGCCGCGTACTACCCGAAGGTGGTCCGGCGGCTCGGCGTGGTGTCCGTGGCGCATCCGCTCCGGATGCGTTCGGCGGTGTTCACCGACCCGCTCGGCCAGGGCCGGCGTAGCGGTTACGTGTTCGGCGCGCAGCTGCCCATACGGCCGGAACGGCAGCTCGTCCGTGACGGCGCCGCCCGGGTCGGACAACTGCTCGGCCAGTGGTCAGGTCCCGGCTGGCCCGACCACGAGACCGAACGCGTCTACCAGCGCGCGATGCGCATACCGTCCGTGGCCCACTCCGCGCTGGAGTACCAGCGCTGGTTCGTGCGCAGCATCGTACGGACCGACGGCATGCGCTACGCACGGCGGATGCGCGCCGCGATAAGTGCCCCGACACTGCACCTGCACGGCGCGGTCGATACGTGCGTGCTGGCGCAGACCGCCCGCGGATCGGGCCGGTACGTGGACGGTCCGTACCGGTGGCGGGTGATCGACGGGGCTGGCCACTTCCCGCACGAGGAACGGCCGGAGGCCTTCGACACCGAGCTATCCGGCTGGCTGGCCGACCCCGAACCCGAGCGGTAACGCTCATGAGCGAGGACCGCGACCGGGCCCCGGACGGCCGCCCGCGCAACGCCAGGCCGCGGGACGCACTGGGCCGCCCGCTGAGCCGCTCCGCCAGCCCGCCCCCGGACACCAGTCCGCCTCCGGACGCCGGCCCTCCTTCGGCCTTCCACGGCCCCCAGGAGGCCGTAGCGCGAGCCGATGAACTGCTGCGCGCTGGCCGCCCGTTCCACGCGCACGAGGTACTGGAGGACGCCTGGAAGCAAGGCCCGGAGGCCGAACGCGACCTCTGGCAAGGCCTGGCCCAGATCGCTGTGGGCCTCACCCACGCGCGGCGCGGCAACGCACACGGTGCGGTGTCCCTGCTCAGGCGCGGCGCTGATCGCGCCGGAGCTTACCGTGGCGACACGTACGGAATCGACCTCAGCGCCGTTCTCAGCCACGCCACGGCGCTCGCGGACACCATAGAGAGGGAAGGACTGGACGACGCGGATCTAGTCGCACATCTGCGTTGACACGGGCACGGTAGCGCTGGCCCCCATCCGCGCGTCCGGCAGCACCTCGGCGCCGGTAAGCGCGTAGCCGGTGTCGGACACGCCTTCCACGGCGGCGAACACGACGCCGTCGACCTCACCGGACCCCGACAGCAGCGGACCGCCCGAGTTGCCGAACTCAACCACCGCTCTGATCTCGTAAACCTGCCGGGTCACGGTCGCGGTGTGATAAATGTTCGCCCCGACCGCCTCCTGGGTGCCGCCGATCCGTGCGGCTGCTTGCTGCAGCGAGGCGGCATTGAGCGGGTACCCGGCCACGACGGCTTCGTCACCCGCGTTGGCCTGGGGTCCGAACTGCAGCGAGGGAAGGTCCAGGCCGGGCACATAGAGCACGGCCACATCCACCTGCGGGTCATACAGGACCACGGTGGCTGAGAGCACCTGGCCGTTCGTGGTCGTCACCGTCTGGTGCAGGGTCACTCCGGCCACCACGTGCGCGTTCGTCAGGATGTGATCTGGCGAGATGACGAACCCCGAGCCTTCGATCTCCTCCCCGCAACTCGGTGCCACGCCCTGGACCTTGACGACGCTTTCCCTGGCCCGCTGGTACCCGGCGCTGCCCAGCACGGCCGGATCCGGCGCGGGGATGGTGAGGATGCGATCCTCGCCGATGCCGCTGAATACCTCGGCATACGTGCTGTTGCTGTCCAGCAGCCTGCGGAAGTCCGAGAACATCGTCTTGGCCGGCTGCGGCATAAACCGGTCCAGCGTCTTCAGCACCAGCGAGTTATTGATCTGCTGGTCGACCACGGGGAACGGGGACCCGTTCAGCACCGAGCCGACTACCCACGCGATGAGCAGCACGGACACGATGCTGACCAGGGAACCGCCGATCGAGTCGGCCACCGTGGCCGAATGCCGCGTCACCGTGGAACGCATCGCCGCGCCCACCGCGGACGCCACGAACTGCCCGATGACCGCGAAGCTCACCAGCAAGATGACGGCGACAATGTCCTGCTGGTCCTGACCTCCCACCAGTGCGTGCGCGATATCCGGCCCGAACTCCGCGCCGAGCAGAGCCCCGCCGACGAAGCCCAGGAAGCTGAGGACGCCAACGATGAAGCCCTGCCGGTACCCGGACACGGCGAAGGCAGCCACGACCACGAGTAGCAGGAGGTCGAGCACGTCACCGCTCACGACTTAACGGTATACGCGTTCGCGACTATCTGGGGCGTGATGGTGCGTCAACCACCACCGAGTGATCCCAGGGCACCTCCCAGCCGCCCAGCGCCAGCAGCCGGTCGATGAGCAGGGCGGTAAAACCCCAGATCAGCATGCCGCGGACACGGAACGCTGGTGAGGTGTGCCCGCTTGGTGCCCGCACCATCAGCCGCGTGGCCGGATCTGCCAGCTCGCTGACCCTGATCCGCTCCACCGCGGCCACCTCGGCGATGTCCACTGGCGCGACCGCACATGGCCGCCGCCACCAGGCCAGGACCGGCACCACCCGGAACATGGTCCGCGGTATGAACATCTCGGGGAGCACGCCGACCACCTCGACCCCCTCCGGATCGAGGCCGGTCTCCTCGGCCGCTTCCCGCAACGCGGCTGCCACCGGCCCGGAGTCGCAGTCGTCGATGGCACCGCCAGGGAAGGCGGGCTGGCCAGCGTGCAGCCGCAGGTCATCGCTGCGCTGGATGAGCAGCAGATCGGGCCCGCTCCGCTCACCCGCGTCGCCGCTGTACTCGCCAGCCGCGTCCGCGTCGCCACAGTGCTCGCCGCCGGCGACTCCGTCGCCACAGTGCTCGCCGCCGGCGACTCCGTCGCCACAGTGCTCGCCGCCGGCGACTCCGTCGCCACAGTGCTCGCCGCCGGCGACTCCGTCGCCGAAGAGGATCAGCACCGCCGATGGCCGGCCGCCGCCATCAGCGGGCGGCGTCAGAGGCCCGGTTTCCAGTTGGCTGGCCACCGTGGCCAGCTTGCCCAGCCACTCCGGTACCGAGCCCCTTTCCTCAGAACTACGCGTGGTTCCCCTCCCGCTGTTCAAGAAAACGGGCCGGTCTTGACCAGTTTCGCGGCCTGCTCGGGATCTACCGGCCCCTCGCCGAACGAAGGGCACAGCCGAGCGACCGGGCATACGCCGCAGGCCGGCTTGCGCGCGTGACAGATCCGCCGCCCATGCCAGATCAGCCGGTGCGAGAGCATCGTCCAGTCGCGTTTGGGTATGAGCTCGCCGACTTCGGCCTCGACCTTCTCCGGTTCGGTGCTCGTCGTCCAGCCGAACCTCCTGGCCAGCCGCCCGAAGTGCGTATCCACGGTGATACCTGGAATGCCGAAGGCATTACCGAGCACGACGTTGGCCGTCTTCCGGCCCACACCGGGCAGCGTGACCAGGTCCTCGAGCTTGTCCGGCACCTGCCCGCCGAACCTGTCCCGCAGCGCCGCGGACAGCCCTATCACGGACTTTGTCTTGGCCCGGAAGAAGCCAGTCGGCTTGAGGATCGTCTCCACGTCTTCTGGGTCGGCGGCGGCGAGATCCTCCGGCGTGGGGTACTTGGCGAACAAGGTGGGCACGGTCAGATTCACCCGCACGTCGGTGGTCTGTGCGGACAGCACGGTGGCGATCAGGAGCTGGAAGGGATTCTCGAAGTTCAGCTCGCAGTGCGCGTCGGGATATGTGTCGGCCAGGATCCGGTCGATCTGGCGAGCCCGTCGCACCAGCCCCAGATGCGTCTCGTTCCGCCACTTACGCGTTCGTCCCTGGGGGGCCGCAGTTGCCATACCCGTAAGGTTAGAGCCTCGCGTCCCTTTCATGACCGCGACCCGATTCTGCCCGGATCGCCGACTGCTCCATGCCTGGGCGACAGAGACGGGACGGGTAACCGCACTGCCGCCTCTACCGCGAGCCCATATGCGCGAGCGCACATGGGCTGACCCGCGAATAGGTACTGGTGGTACCGATGTGGCTAAGAGACATTCCACGCCGGTACAGCGCGGGGATCCCGGTGCCATGACTCAGGCGCGCTTTGCCCGGCTGAATTCTCCTGGCTGGTGGCGCAGCCGGCGGGCCCGGCATAGCCCCCGGATGCCGCCGGGACCGCCGCGGAGCCGCCGGGACCGCCGCGGTAATCGAGATAACGTGGAAGTCTGCCGCTTCGTGTCCGTCTGTCATACGTATACGACGGTTAACCTTCCACGATGCGGTAGAACGGCACGTTAAACGGCTCTGGCACGCTTTACAGGGAGACCGGTTGCCGACCCTCGCCGCCCGAAGGGTGTGTCTGTGTCATCTCGCTGGCTGGTACGGTTAATCGAATGAGCGTGTGTGGTTGCACCCCCTTCGGGGATGCAACCGCACACGGTAGCCGGGATCGCCCGTCGTGCGGGTATTATGTCCCGTTCTGACCGTTCACCGGGCCGCGGTGTCGGCGTCATCGGAGACGACGTCCAGGAAAGTGCCAGAGCCCGTTAAACCGAACCGGCCGGTGAGTCACACCGGCACCGTGCGGCGCATGAGTCACTTCCCTGCCCGCGCACAATCAACCAGGAGTACGCAGCCGACCGGCCGCCCCGGTTAGAGCGGACCAGGGCCGCTATCCGGGAAGTCCGGGCCGAGAGGCCCGCTCCGTGGCGACAGATGCTGCCGGTTATGCCGGACTTTGTCCGGCGCGGCAAGCGGATGCCCCCGCAGGTTCGACTCGGACGGCGTCGGTGACACGGACGGAGACGGAGACGGAAACGGGGACGGAAACGGAGACGGGGACGGAAACGGAGACGGAAACGGAGACGGGGACGGAAACGGAGACGGGGACGGAAACGGAGACGGAAACGACGTCGGGGACACGGACGGAGACGGCTGGGGTGGTGGAGACGGCTGGGGCGGACGGGGGCGAGCGGGGGCGCTGTCCGCCGTCAGCCCGGTCCAGGAGACCTGCACGGTCTGCGCCGAGGACGAGTCCTGGTCGATGAGGATCACCGCATCGCCTCCGGTACCGCCATCGCGGTCGATGCTCACCGTCAACGTGGCGCTCTGGCCGGGACGCAAGGTTCCGCCAGACGCGCCGAGCACCAACTGACCGGACGTTGTACTGGCCGTCCAGGTCTGCGCCGCGCCGCCGGCGGTGATCGTCAGCAGCCCCTGGGACGACGTGCCCAGGCTGAGGACACCGGGCGAGATTACAAGCGTCCCCTGCGCCGATGGCTGGGACTGGCCGACGGTCGGCCGCGACCGCGGGACCGGCCTGCCGGGCAGCCGCGGCGGCGAGACCGGCGGGCTGGCCTGGGTAGCACCAGGCAGCGGCTGCGTCAGCTCGTCAAAGAACAGTTCGCTGGCGTGCGGCAAGGTCCGGATGACCGCCGTCGGCGAGGCGGCCGGCGCGGCACCTTCCGCCACGGTCCTCAGATAGCGCGGCACGGCCGGGCCGCCGGCCGACGTGGTCGGTCCCTGGCTGACGCCGCGCGTCTGGTTGCCCGGGCCGACGAGGAAGAAGGCGGCGGCCGTGGCCGCCACTACAGCGGCGGCCACGGCCGCCAGTGCCCGTCCCCGTGGCGGAAACGTCAGCGCCCACCCGACCCGGCCGCGGTGCGGCCCAGCATCACCGGCGTCGCGAGCCTGGTCCGGCCGCTCGTCGCTGCCTGACGGAAACCCGGCAGGCCCGGATTCCGCTACCCCGGTCACCGCGAAATCCAGGTATGCCGACATCCGCGGGTCGGCGAGGAACCCGAGGACATGCTCCCGCGCACTTGGCGGCAACGACGGCACTGGCAGCAGCGCGAAGACCTTGGCGGCGGAGACGTTGCGTGGCAGGCGCGGCCCGCAGACCTCGCAGTTCACCGCGTGGCACAGCACCCGCGTACGCAACTCCGGTGTCACCGTGCCGGTCCAGCCGCGCATCACTTCGGCCCGGTCCGGGCACGCGTGACTCACCCTGCTGACGAGTACCTCCGCGCCCAGCGCATCTTCGAGATCCCGCCGGGCGACGTCCAGCAGATCGCGTGCCTCGTGGCCGGGCAGGCCGAGGACCAAGCCGAGATCCACATCATGCCGGCAGGCGAGCTCCAGGACTTCCATCGTGTCCGTCCTCATGCTCGTCACGGCATTCCACGCCATCAGCCGGGAGTCGGCATCGGGCTGACTCGGTCTGGCCGGGGGCTCATCGGCCTCGCCGGACCGTACCGGCCGCCGCCGACGGCACTCCGCACGAGCCAGCGCATACAGCCACGAATCAAGACTTCCGCTATCGGCAAGACACCCAATATGTGCCTGCGCGACTGCCAGCGTATCCCGTAGGGCAATCTGCGCAAGGTCGGCATTTCTAAGCATGAACCAGCAATAGCCGAAAAGTCGATCTGCGTATGCGTCGAAGAGCGCCGCCAGGGCGCCCGGCTCGCGCGCACGCAGCGCAGACGCCAGCAGCATAGCATCTGCATTCCGGGGGTAATTCATAGCCAGAAACTAGAGCAAACGCAGGCGCGCAGCTACCAATACAAACCAACGGGTGGTTAATAAGACGCTATTTACTTAGTGCGGCGAAGGGCACGGTATTCCCCGTTACTGACTGTGGAAGACGCATATTCCCGGCTCATATGGCTCGGTGGCGAGAGCCAGCGAGCGCGGTTCGGCGGGGTTCAGGTGCCGGCCAAGGACGACGACCGCGACCCGAGCGGCCCCGGCCCCCTTCAGGGCGACCGCCGCCGACTGAGCGCTAGCGCCCGATACCCACGTGTCGTCCAGCAGGAGCACGTCCGCACCGTCGTCGATCCTGCCCGCCACGAAACGATCCGCGTTCAGATCGCGGCCCTGCTCGCCGTGCCGTATCGCAAGCGAAACCAGCGGGATCCCCAGGTAGGGCGTCACCAACCGCAATAGGGGGTGCGGCCCGCGACGCCCGCAACCGGAAGGTACGACGGCCAGCATGCTCGGCTCACGCATGCCCGCTGCGCGCCATACGCACGGCCCGTGATCGCCCAGGAAGGCCAAGAGCAGCGCGAGCAGAGCCTCCGCTGCCTGCCGGTGCCCGGACTTGTACCGCCCCAGCGAGACCGCGAACTCGGTACCCCGGACCGCGTACGACACCGGCGCCACGGCGTCGGCGAGCCGGCCTTCGCCGAGCAGCTGGTGCTGCGTGCACTGATAGCACCGCCCATACCCAGGCCGCAACGGACCGCGGCAGACCACGCAGCTCACGGACGTTTCACGCAGTTGGTAAAGGCCTGCGCCTTCCCACTGGGCGGAAAGCGGCATGTGCCGATGGTAAGGATCCGCGAGGCTGGTGGCCAATTCCGGGTTGGGGTGCGTGAGTCCGGCAGCCCACTCTGTGTTGCCATAGTGGTGTGAGGGGCTGCCGGTGCGAGCGGTGCCGGTGCGAGCGGTGCCGGTGCGAGCGGATGCCGGGATGCGGCCTGTGGAGCCTGCTGTAACGGGTTCTGATGAACTTCAATGGGATGCTGTTGACCAGCTGTGCGCTCCCGGCTGATGGCGGCCGGGCAAGAAGTTTCTTACGTGCCGCAAGGTGTCCCTGTGACTCACGGGATGGCCCGGTTCCCCATTTAACGGGCTCTGATGCACTTCATGGGAAGGTGCTGACCAGCTGTGCGCTCCCGGCTGGTGACGTACAGGCAAGGAAGTTTCTCGCGTTCCGCAAGGTGCCCTTGTGACTTACGGGATGCCCCG
>Ga0335074_10001864_pt1 | contig 28579 bp, 25 predicted proteins | sample Lox_Sample_23_FD_206715 | JGI IMG/M metagenome (GOLD analysis project Ga0335074, IMG submission 206715) | Soil microbial communities from Loxahatchee National Wildlife Refuge, Florida, United States - Lox_Sample_2.3 | ecosystem: Environmental > Terrestrial > Soil > Wetlands | place: USA... | reverse complement strand
GCTCTTGCCTGGCGGCTGGTCTCGTCAACATCGTGGAAACTTTGCACTAAGTGGAAAGAAAGCGTCTCGCACGCACGCGCAATATCCACGCTGCGCAAAGTTTCCACGCTATTCGGCTTCTCAGTGCGCTGGCTGGCGCGACGGGCGGCCTCCCGGTACGCGCGAGCGCCTACCGGGCCTCGAGGGCGGCGGTGAGGTCGGCCAGCAGGTCCTCGACCGGTTCGATGCCGCAGGACAGGCGGATCAAGGTCGGCGGGGCCGTCTCTGCGGGCCAGCGGGCGCGGCGTTCCCAGCTGGACTCGACGCCGCCGAAGCTGGTGGCGGGGACGATCAGCCGCGCGGCGGCGACTACCGTGTCGGCGTCGGCGGCCGATCCGGCAAGCTCGAACGACAGCAGCGGGCCGAAGCCGCGGGGCATCTGCTTCAGCGCGGCGGCGGACGGAGACAGCCCGGGGTAATGCACCGCGGTGACGCGCGGATGGGCGGCGAGGAAGGCGGCGACGGCGAGCGCGTTGGCGGATGCGCGCTCGATGCGCAGCGGGAGGGTCTTCAGGCCGCGCAGCACCAGCCAGCTCTCGAACGGCCCGGGAACGGCGCCTCCGTCGGTCCGCCAGGAGCGCACCGCGTCGGCGAGCGCGCCGTCCCTGGTCACCACGGCGCCGCCGAGCACGTCCGAGTGCCCGGAGACCGCCTTGGTCAGCGAGTACACCGAGGCCGTCGCGCCGAACTCGAGCGGCTTGCTGAGCAGCCCCGTCGCCACGGTGTTGTCCACGACAAGCGGCGCCCCGGCCGGTTCAGCCAGGCCCGCGAGCGCGGCCAGGTCGGCGACGCGCAGCAGCGGGTTGGTCGGCGTCTCCGCCCAGAGCACCGCGGGCCCGCCGCGCAGCGCCTCCGCGACCGCGTCAAGATCGAGCAGGTCGACCGCGACCGCCCGGGCACCGTACGGCCGCAGCCTGCCCGCGAGCGCCCGCGTGTTGTAGTAGCCGTCGGCCGGGAACACGATGCTCTCCCGCCCGTCCGCGAGCGCAAGCATCAGCGCCATCGAGGCCGCCTGCCCTGAGGCGAACGTCACCGCCCGGGCGTCCGGCCCCTCAAGCGCCGCGAGGGCCTCTTCCACGGCCGCCCACCCCGGGTTCTCGTTCCGCCCGTAGCCCGGCCGGCCGCCGGGCTCGCCCTGCGACACGTACACGCTGGTCGGCAGCAGCGGCGGGCCAAGTGGCGCGCCTGCCGCCCGCTCGGTCCCCCCGTGCGCCAGCCGCGTCTCAACAGAAAATTCCATGAATCCATTCTCCCGAACGGATCGGCTTGACTCCCGCCGCGCCCCGTGACCCGAGCCGGAACCTGGGTGCTATGTTGGCGGTCCCGCCCGCCCAGGCGTGCTTCCAAGCGTCTTCGCCCAACGGACGGACCGGGTCGCGGCAAGCGGCGGATATTGCCGGGCAAGGGCCACGATATCTGTCACCGCTGATTCCGCCTTTCTTCCGAGCAGGCGATCCGGAAGTAGGGCACGCTGCCGTCCAGGCCGACGTCCGGGTCTGCGGTCTGGTCGGCATCGCGGGCGGCGCGGATGCGGCGTGCCTCGCCGGTTTACGCGAACGGCGGTGACGGGCCGCGCGCGCTTCTGGGACGGGAGGTGTACAGCAGGAAGGCCGCGCCGTGGAGGCGTCATATGGTTACCTCGATCTGATAACAGCAAGAGGCGCGCAGCGCACTTGAGGCGCGCGGCACGCGGCGGCCCCGTGCGACCCTCAACCCGGTAACAGCAAGAGGCGCGGAGCGCGCTAAACGGGCGCGCGGCACGCGGCGGCCCCGTGCGACCCTCAACCCGGTAACAGCAAGAGGCGCGGAGCGCGCTAAACGGGCGCGCGGCACGCGGCGGCCCCGTGCGACCCTCAACCCGGTAACAGCAAGAGGCGCGGAGCGCGCTAAATGGGCGCACGACACGCGGCGGATGTTCCGGGCATGTGGGTCCGGAGCGCCGAAACTATAAGGCATGTATGTCCGCGTGGGAAGAAGCCCAGTCCAGGACGCGTCTGAGGTGGAGGACGACGGGACACCGGGCGATCCCGGCCGGGCGGGCGCGGCCGGGGGCGGGGGCAGGCTCGCCGGGACCCGCGAGCGGGCCAGGGCGGCCCGCGCGCTGCTCGACCGGCCGCTCACGTCCTACTACGTGATCGCCGGGGCCACGACCCTGCTGCTGTGCCTCGGCCTGGTCATGGTCCTGTCGACGACCTCCTGGACGGACCTGTCGCAGGGCGAGTCGCCGTATCACGACTTCGAGGTGCAGCTGGCCGGCGTCGCGTTCGGCGTGCCGGTCATGTGGCTGGTGGCCCGCGCGCAGCCCCGGCTGTTCCGTGCTGCCGCGTACCCGCTGCTCGCGGTGTCGATCATCGGACTGTGCCTGGTGCTCATCCCCGGCGTGGGGCGGGCGGAGAACGGCGCCTCGCGGTGGATCGCCCTCGGACCGCTCACGGTCCAGCCGTCGGAGATCGCCAAGCTCGCGCTCGCGGTCTGGGGCGCCGACCTCCTCGCCCGCAAGGAGAAACTCGGCATGCTCGCCGACTGGCGGCACATGCTGGTCCCGCTGATGCCGGGCACCGCGGTGCTCGCGCTGCTGGTGATGGCGGGCGACGACCTCGGCACCACGACCATCCTGGTGGTCATCTTCCTCGCGCTGCTGTGGATCGCCGGCACGCCGGCGCGGGTCTTCTCCGCGCTGCTGATCCTGATGGGCCTGGTACTCGTGCTGCTGATGGTGGCGGAGTCGTACCGAACGGCCCGGCTGACCATGTTCTTCAGCTCCTCGCCGGCGAATACGAACCCGCTCGGACAGAACATGCAGGCCATCCAGGGCAAGTACGCGCTCGGCTCGGGCGGCATCTTCGGCGTGGGCCTCGGCGCCAGCCGCGAGAAGTGGGGCTGGCTGCCGGAATCCACCAGCGACTTCATCTTCGCGATCATCGGCGAGGAGCTTGGCCTGGTGGGCACGCTCTGCGTCACCGCGCTGTACGGGGGACTCGCCTTCGCCGGCCTGCGGGTGGCGCGGCGCGCCCCCGACACCTTCAGCCGGCTGCTGTCCGCGACGATCACGGCCTGGATCGTCGGCCAGGCCGTGGTGAACATCGGCGCGGTGATCGGGGTCACCCCCATCACCGGCGTGCCGCTGCCCCTGGTGTCACAGGGCCTGTCGTCGGTGCTGGTGACGATGGTCGGTCTAGGTATGCTCATGTCGTTCGCGCGGCGGGAGCCAGGGGCGAGCCAGGCGTTGGCCGCACGAGGCCGCGCCCCGAGGGGCGGCGTTCTAAGCTGGCTACGCCAGGGAACGCGGCACAAGACCTAGGTGAACAGCGCCGCGACAGCACGCAAGCCGGGCGAGGAGCGAGGAGTATGCGGATGAGGGTCGTGCTAGCTGGCGGGGGGTCAGCCGGTCATATCGAGCCTGCTCTGGCGCTCGCCGACGCGCTGCGGGAGGCGGACAGCGGCATTTCTGTGACCTGTCTCGGCACCGAGCGGGGCCTGGAGACCCGCCTGGTACCGCTGCGCGGCTATGACCTCGAGCTCATCCCGGCGGTGCCGCTGCCAAGGTCGGTGACTCCGCAGCTGCTCACCGTCCCTGGCCGGCTCGCCGGCGCCGTGCACGCCACGGGGAAGATCCTCGATCAGGTCCAGGCGGACGTGCTTGTCGGCTTCGGCGGATACGTGGCCACCCCCGCCTACCTCGCGGCCAAGCGGCACAGCGTTCCGATCGTCGTGCACGAGGCCAACCCGTCGCCGGGCATCGCCAACCGGCTCGGCGCGCGCCTGACCACGTACGTCTTCACCGGCCACCCGGACACCAAGCTGCGCAACGCCAGGTACCTCGGGCTGCCCATCAGGCGGCAGATCGCCGAACTCGACCGGTTCGCGGCGGGAGACAAGGCGCGGGCGTACTTCGGGCTCCGGCCCGACCTGCCCGTGCTGCTTGTCTTCGGCGGCTCGCAGGGCGCCAAGTCCCTCAACCGCGCGCTGGCCGGCGCCGTCGACGCGATCAGGACCGCCGGCGTGCAGATCCTGCACGTGACCGGCCCCAAGAACGCGGCCGACGCCCATGCGTCCGGCGGGCCGCTTTCCTCGGCCGCAGTCCCGTACGTGGCGGTGCCCTACGTGGACCGGATGGACCTGGCCTACGCCGCCGCCGACTTCGCGCTCTGCCGCGCCGGGGCGATGACGTGCGCCGAGCTGACCGCCGTCGGGCTGCCCGCCGCGTACGTCCCGCTGCCCATCGGCAACGGCGAGCAGCGCCTCAACGCGCTGCCGGTCGTGCGACGCGGCGGCGGCCTGCTGGTCGAGGACGCCGAACTGACCCCGGACTGGATCATGACCTCGCTGCTGCCGGTGCTGACCAACATCGACCAGGTGGCCGGAATGTCGGAAGCGGCGGCCGCGATGGGCCGCAAGGACGCGGACCGCTGGCTGGCGAAGGCCGTCATCGAGGCCGTGACTGCGGAGCGGGCCGGCGCGACGGCCGGCGGCGAGGCGGGGCCGCCCGCGGGCGCGAGCCAGCCGCCATGGTCCCAGCCGGCTGCCGGCCGGCCGCAGCCGACGGAGGAGGGCAGCCTGTTCACCCCGCGCGGCTCGCAGCAGGCGACGCCGGGAAGGACACAGCGCCCGGCGGGGACGGGCGGCCCGTCCTCGTCCGGCGGAGGCCGCCACCGGCAGGCCCGGTAATGGCCCTGGTGACGCCCACCGAGCCGGTGCCGCTTGACGAGCTCGGGCGGGTTCACTTCGTGGGGATCGGCGGCGCCGGCATGTCCGGGATCGCCCGCATCATGCTGGCCCGCGGCACGAAGGTCTCCGGCAGCGATTCCGGCGGATCCGCCGTCCTTGACGAACTCGCCGCGCTCGGCGCCCGGGTGCACGTCGGGCACGCGGCCGGCCAGGTCGGCGACGCCGACACGGTCGTCGCCTCGAGCGCGATCAGGGAAAGCAACCCCGAGCTGGCTGAGGCCAAGCGGCGCGGCCTGCGGGTGCTGCACCGCGCGGCGGCGCTCGCGTCGCTGATGCCGGGACGCCGGGTCATCGCGGTGACGGGCACCCACGGCAAGACGACCACTACCTCGATGATCACGACCGTGCTGATCGAGACCGGGGCGGGGCCCGCGTATGCGATCGGCGGCCTGCTCGCCGCGACCGGCGCCGGCGCGGCCGACGGTCCCGGCCGGGACTTCGTGGCGGAGGCGGACGAGAGCGACGGATCGTTCCTCATGTACGCGCCGGACATCGCGGTCGTCACCAACATCGAGGCCGACCACCTGGACAACTACGGCACCGAGGACGCCTACCGCGCGTCCTTCCGCGCCTTCATAGAAAAGGTCAGGCCGGGCGGGCTGCTGGTGACCTCCGCCGACGATCCCGGCACCACGGAGCTGACCCGCCACGCCCGCGACCTGGGTGTCCGCGTCGTCACCGTGGGAACGTCGGCGGACGCGGACTACCGCGTCACGGCCGCGGCGACCGTCGGCATGAAGAGCACCCTGCACGTGACCGCCGGCAACGGCGCTCCCTCCGGCGGCACTCGCTCCGGCGGCACTCCCTCCGGCGGTGCTCCCCCCGGCGGTGCCGGCGCCGTCGACGGCCCGGCGGCCGAGACGGAGACGGTGGCGGGGCAGGGTCACCCGCCTGCGTTCCTCGGGATTGATCTTGATCTTCATGTCGCCGTGCCCGGGCGGCACAACGCGCTGAACGCGGCCGTCGCTTTCGCCGCTGCGGTTGAGCTCGGGATCGAGCCTGCCCGGGCGGCGGCGGCGCTGGCCAGCTACCGCGGCGCCGCGCGGCGCCTTGAGCCTAAGGGGGAGGAGGGCGGCGTACGGGTGCTCGACACCTACGCTCACCATCCCACCGAGCTCGCCGCCGACCTGCGTGCGGCGCGCGAGATCGCGGCCGGCACCGGGCGGGTCATCGCGGTCTTCCAGCCGCACCTCTACAGCAGGACCCGGATCTTTGCGGCCGAGTTCGGCGCCGCGCTCGCGCTCGCCGACGAGGCCGTGGTTCTTGACGTCTACGCGGCGCGCGAGGACCCGGAACCCGGGGTGACAGGAAGACTCGTCGCGGACGCCGTGCCGGGCGGCACGGCGCATTACGTCACGGAATGGGCCGACGTGCCGAAGGTGGTCGCCGCCCTCACCGCACCGGGAGACCTCGTGCTGACGATGGGCGCCGGCGACATCACCCGGATGGGACCCCTCGTGCTCGCCGAGATCTCGGGGGCGGGCATCGCGGGAGCGGGCATCGCGCGAGCGGGCATCGCGCGAGCGGGCACGGCGGGATCGGGCACGGGGGGGAGGAGCGACCTGACATGAGCGACGCGCCGCCTGCCGCGGGGACCCCGGCTGCCAGCGCGGCCCCGGATGCCGGCCCCGCGGCCGGCGACCCCGCCTCCGTGGCGCCCCCGGCCGGCGGGGCGGGCGGCGCACCGGGCAAGCGTGCGGGAAGGCGGGTGCGCGGGTTCCGTTCCCGCCGGCGCGCGGTCCTTTACGTGCTCGCCGGCCTGGTGGTCGCGGCCGGCGCTGGCTGGGCGCTGCTCGGCAACCAGGTCTTCGTCGTCCGGTCAGTCACCGTCACGGGAACGCACCTGGTCACACCGGCGCGGGTGATCGCGGCCGCGGACGTGCCCGTCGGCACGCCGCTGCTGCGCGTCGACCCAGGATCGGTGACGCGCCGGGTGGAGTCGATCCCCCAGGTGGCGTCAGCCACCGTGACAGAGGACTGGCCCGATCACCTGACCATCGCGGTCACCGAGCGCGTCCCGGTCATGGCGGTCCGGATGGCGGGCGGCGGCTACGACCTGGTGGACCCGGCCGGGGTGATCGTCCGCCAGAGCCAGGCCAGGCCCGCCGCGCTGCCGCTGCTTGTGACCTCGCTGCGGGGCAGCGCCCTGCGCGGTGCCACGGCGGTCACCACCGCCGCGGACGTACTCGCCGAACTCCAGCCGTGGCTGGCACGGCAGGTCACGGAGGTGAGCGCGGCCCCGGTCGCCGCCGGAACGGTCCAGGTCACGCTTGACATGAAAGACGGGCAAACGGTCGAGTGGGGGAGCCCGGGCGATGCCGCGCAGAAGAACCGCGAGCTCGCCATCCTGCTGCCGGGCGGCGCGCACGACATCGACGTAAGTACACCGGGAACCGTCGTTACGCGGTGACCACCTGGGGTGCTCGCGGGCGTGCGCGGACGTGCGCGACGACAAGCGTGTTTCTGGCCGCGTGGCGAGTTGACCACGCTGCCTCACCACCCTACTGTCCCTATCAATCCTAAGGGAGATAAAACTCTAAATCTCAACCTGAAGGTGAAACTTGAACGCCTTCCCCGTTGCGGCTCCGCAATTCCAGATGGCGCCGTCGGCGCCATTTGGCCGCGAATTCCGTAGGCTTGTCAGCGGCGAGCGCGGGCGGTCAGCGCGGGCAGCCGGTGCGGGTGGCCAGTGCAGGCAGCCGGCTAGGTCGGGACCGGACCCGGCGCGATAGCGTCGGCCCGGGCAGGTAGCAGCGAGCGGAAAGGTACCCTCCTCGTGGCAGCACCGCAGAACTATCTGGCGGTCATCAAGGTCGTCGGAATCGGCGGGGGCGGCGTTAACGCCGTCAATCGCATGATCGAAGAGGGACTCAAGGGCGTCGAGTTCATCGCGATCAATACCGACGCACAGGCCTTGCTGATGAGCGACGCGGACGTCAAGCTCGACGTCGGAAGGGAACTGACCCGCGGTCTTGGTGCCGGGGCGAACCCGGAGGTCGGCTGCAAGGCCGCCGAGGACCACCGCGAGGAAATCGAAGAGGTGCTCAAGGGCGCCGACATGGTCTTCGTCACCGCGGGCGAGGGCGGCGGCACCGGCACCGGCGGCGCGCCCGTGGTCGCGAACGTGGCCCGGTCGCTTGGCGCGCTCACGATCGGGGTGGTGACCCGCCCGTTCGGCTTCGAGGGCAAGCGCCGGGCCGTCCAGGCGGAGACCGGGATCGAGCGGTTGCGCGCCGAGGTAGACACGCTGATCGTCATTCCGAATGACCGCCTGCTGTCAATCTCCGACCGTCACGTCTCTGTCCTCGACGCGTTCAAGGCGGCCGACCAGGTGCTGCTGTCAGGTGTTCAGGGCATCACCGACCTGATCACCACGCCCGGCCTGATCAACCTCGACTTCGCGGACGTAAAGTCGGTGATGTCTGGCGCCGGCTCCGCGCTCATGGGTATCGGCTCCTCGCGCGGTGACGACCGTGCGGTCGCCGCCGCAGAGATGGCGATCTCCTCGCCGCTGCTCGAGGCCTCCATCGACGGCGCGCACGGCGTGCTGCTGTCCATCCAAGGCGGTTCCGACCTCGGGCTGTTCGAGATCAACGAGGCCGCGCAACTCGTTGCCAACTCCGCGGCGGTCGACGCGAACATCATCTTCGGCGCCGTCATCGACGACGCGCTCGGCGACGAAGTACGGGTGACGGTGATCGCGGCCGGGTTCGATGAGCAGCGGCCAAGCCGGCACGCAAGCACGACGGCGGCGCCACTGCTGGGCAGCCGGCCGGCCAGTGCGACGGGCGGCGGGTCCGCGCCCGGCACGCCGGCCTCCCAGGGAAGGGAAGTGGCCGCCGCCCCGTCCGTCCCGCCCGCGAGCGGGAACGGGCAGCGCGGCTCCGTTGGCGCGCAGGCCGCGCCGTCGTCGGCGGCCTGGGGCGGGAACGGCAGCACGGCCGACCCTGGCGGTCACGGCCCGAGCGAGCAGTCCGCGGCCAGCGTGGCCAGCGCCGCGGCCGGGCCCGCACCGGCCGGCGGGCCGCAGGCGTCCCCCTCTTCGGCGTCGCCGTCCGCGTCCAGCGGATTCACCGGCGTCTCCGGCCACCCTGGCGGCTCCGGCGCGCCCGCGCAGCCAGCCCGCGGCGTCAGCCCGGGCGGCCTCGGGACCGGCGGCGGGAACGACTCGTCCGCGGAGGTGCCCGCCCAGCCGGCGGACGTTTCGTCGGGCTACGTGCCGGCCCCGGTCGCGTTCGTGTCACAGGATGAGGACGAGGAGTACGGCGGCAAGTCCGACTACGCCAGCTACTCCCGCGATGACCGCGCCGGCGACGGCGGTTCCGGTGCCACGCCGAGCTGGAAGGACTCCGGGCGCGGCGGCAAGCAGGACAAGATCTTCGATGTGACCGCCGGCCGTCGCCGCCCCGTGGTCTTCGAAGAGGACGACGACCTGGACGTCCCCGACTTCCTCAAGTGAGCGCGCGCAGTGCTGAACTCGCGGGCAACCTCGCGGGAATCCGGGCGCGGATAACCGCGGCGTGCGCGGCGGCGGGGCGAGACGAGAGCGAGATCACGCTCATCGCCGTCACGAAGACCTACCCGGCCTCGGACGTACTCGCCCTGGCCGGCCTTGGCCAGGGCGACTTCGGCGAGAACAGGGACCAGGAGGCCGCGCGGAAGGCCGCGGAGGTATCCGCCGCGATCGAGGCGTCGGTACCGGGTTCTGCTACCGCGAAGGCGTCGGTCACCTGGCACTTCATCGGGCAGTTGCAGACGAACAAGGCGCGCAGCGTCGCCGGGTACGCCGACTTCGTGCACTCCGTGGACCGGATTCGCCTGGTCCGCGCGCTGGGCGCGGCGGCGAGCGCGGCGGGCAGGAACCTGATTTGCCTCGTCCAGGTCAGCCTTGACCCGGCCGACGCCGACGCCGACGCGGCGCTGGCCGGCGCCCCGGCCGGTCAGGCGCGCGGCGGCGCGCCGCCCGCGCTGCTCGGCGAGATCGCGGCGGCGATCGAGGCCGAGCCGGGTCTGACCCTCGGCGGGCTGATGGCGGTCGCACCGCTCGGTGCGGACCCGTGGACCGCGTTCGCGTCCCTGCGCCGGCTCTCGGCCGCCATCCGTTCGGTGAACCCGTCCGCCACGGCCATCTCGGCCGGCATGAGCGGCGATCTGGAGGCCGCGATCGCGTCAGGCGCGACACACCTGAGAATTGGGACTGCGTTGCTCGGCATCAGGAGGCAGGTCCGGTAATGTCCGTCGCGTAAGGCTTTTTGAAGCTGGTCGGTGCGCGGCGACGCGTGGCTGGGGCACGACGGAGGACTGAAGGATGGCCAGCGCGATGCGCAAGATGGCGGTCTACCTTGGCCTCGTGGAGGACGATCGTCGGTATCAGGATGGTTACGACGCGTATGACGAGTACGAGGAGTACGACGAGCCCGCGGAGGCCATCGAGACGGCACCAGCACGGGCGGACTACGGTGGATACGTGACCGAACACCCGATTGAGCCGTCCCCGCCCCGGCAGGTCGAGCTTGCCCGGATCACCACACTCCATCCGCGGACCTACAATGAAGCCCGGACCATCGGTGAGCACTTTCGCGAAGGCACCCCGGTGATCATGAACCTGACCGAGATGGTCGACAGCGACGCCCGACGGCTTGTCGACTTCGCGGCTGGACTGATCTTCGGCCTGCGCGGGTCCATCGACAAGGTGACGAACAAGGTATTCCTGCTCTCCCCGGCGAACGTGGAAGTGACCGCGGAGGACAAGGCGCGCATCGCCGAGCGTGGCTTCTTCAACCAGAGCTAGCGGGCGCGCGGGGCAGGGCGCGCGCTGCCGCGATAAGCGGCCTGGGGAAGAGGACGGGTGATGTGATGGAGACCCTAAAGGTCGTCCTTACTTACCTGCTGACGGTATACCTGGTCGTGCTTATCGGGACCATGATCCTCAGCTGGATCATGGTCTTCGCGCGCCAGTGGGACCCGCCGCGGGTCGTCAAGGCCTTGGCGCTCGGCATCTTCGCATTGACCGATCCGCCACTGAAATTCCTACGTCGCTACATCCGACCCCTTCGTATCGGTACAGTATCTCTGGACCTTAGCTTCATGGTCCTGTTCATCGTGGTACTGATTTTGCTGCAGGTGGCTGTGCCGCGACTTTGAACCATGTACCGTGCTGGGAAGGTACGGTGCTGAGGAATCACAGCCAAGCGCGCCGAGGAGACAAGATGCCGCTGACGCCCGCGGATGTGCGGAACAAGCAGTTCAGTACGACCAGGCTCAGGCCCGGCTACGACGAGGAAGAGGTCGATGCCTTCCTCGACGAGGTCGAGTCTGAACTTGACCGCTTGATTCAGGAGAACGAGGAACTCCGGTCTAAGCTCGCCGAGGTCCTCCGTGGCGGCGGGAAGCCGGCGATGGCGCTGAGCTCTCCGCTCTCCGACCCGAGGCCGGACACCATGGTGCCTGAGCCGACGATGGAGCAGCCGATGATGCGGCGCCCCGAGCCCATGATGATGGAGCCGCGGCCCTACCAGGCCGAGGACAACATGGACACGGCGGCCCGCGTGCTGTCACTCGCGCAGCAGACGGCCGACCAGGCTATTGCCGACGCCCGCCGGGAGGCGGACGAGACCCTCGGCCGGGCCCGCCGCGAGGCTGACGAGGTGCTGACCAAGGCGCGCCGCCAGGCGGAGCAGATCACTGGTGACGCCAGGGCCCGGGCGGAGTCCCTGGAGCGGGACGCCCAGGAGCGGCACCGCCAGGCGATGGGTTCGCTGGTCACGCAGCGGGAGGAGCTTGAGCGCCGGGTGGACGACCTGCGTGCGTTCGAGCGCGAGTACCGCAGCAGGCTGAAGGCGTACCTGGAAGGCCAGCTCCGCGACCTTGAGGCGGGTGTCAGCGACAGCGGCACCTTCCCGGCCATGTCGGCGGCACCGCCGGCACCGCAGCTTCCGGCGGGCCTCGGCCAGCCGCCGCTGCGCGGCGGTGCGGCAGGATCCGCGCCCACAACGGCCCAGTACGCAGTGCCCGAGCACGTCGGTGGCTTTCGTCCAGACGGTCGCTGATCGCGGTAGACGGCATTCCGGCGCGCGCCCGGGACACGAGGAGATAACCAGGTGATCCGGTTTAGCGCCGCACTCGTGGCGGTGGCCATCGGGGTGCTTATCGGCGGCATCGCGACCAGCAAGCTGCTGCTTGTGTATATCGCGATCGTGGTCAGCGCCGCGTCGCTTGTCGCACTCGCTATCGGGGTCGTGCTCAGGCGCGAGGAGCTTTTCGGGGTGCGGCACGGATTCGTGCCCGCAGGGGCCGGCGCGAGACCCGCCGGGCCGGCCGGCGTCGGCGACCATCAGGGCCAGGTCCGGCCAACCGCGCCGGCGGCGTCGGTCCCGTTCCCCGGGTCGGCGGTCGGCCACGGGGCCGTCCCTGGCGGGATCACCCCGGCAGCGCCGCCCCCGACGGTGTCGGCGCAGGCGGTGTCCGCCCAGACGGCGCCGTATCAGCCTGGGCCGGACTTCCCGGCGGCGGCCTCGGCTCCGCACGGCCGGGCAGCGGATCCGGTCCCGTGGGAGATCCAGGCGACGCGGGAGCAGTGGTCGGCATCATCGCTTGGCACCCGCCAGGACTGGGCGCGCACTGGGCAGGACGAGCCAGGTAACGGCGTCGCGAGGCAGCCATCGCCAGGGACGTACCCAGCCGGCGCCGGCGCCGCCGAGTACGGGCACGCGGACGAACCGACCGCCGCGGGCAACTGGTTCGACCGGCTTGCGGCGGCATCGGCCGGCGACGAGCCCGCCGCGACGCGGGCCGGGTCATCGGCCGGGTGGGCGGAAACCGCTAACGGCGAAGCCGACGAGGACTGGCCAAACCGCTACTCGTGGCTCGATGACGACGAGGCGGACGAGAGCGGGGCGGCCGGCGAACCGCCCACCGTCCCCGTCTCCGGCGATGCCTTCCCAGAGACCAGCGCGCCCGCCGAGTCCAGCGCTGCCGTCATCCAGGGCACGGCGACCAGTGACATCCCGGCCAGTGACGTGACAGCGACCAGTGTCACGCTCGCCGACGCGCCGGTTACCGCCCCGCAGGCGATCCAGCCGCAGGTCGCGGAGCCCGAAGTCATCCAGCCGTATACCGAGCAGGCTGACGCTGCCGAAGGCGTGCTGTCCGTGCAGGACGGACCGGCCCCGGCGCCTGAAACGGCCCCGGCACCGGAAACGGCCCCGGCACCGGCAATGGCCGAGGCACCGGAAACGATCCCGGCACCGGCAATGGCCGAGGCACCGGAAACGGCCGCGGCACCCGAGATGGACCCGGCGGCGCCAGGCACCGATCCGGCGCAGGCCGCCGGGCTGGTTACCGTCCTGCGCGGCGTTCCCAGGTACCACGAGCCGGACTGCGTCCTTATCCGCTTCATGCCCGACAGCGACATCGAGAAGCTATCGGTCGCTCAGGCCAGGGAGGCCGGCTGCACCCCCTGCGCGGCCTGCCGCCCCGAGGAATGACCCCCGGGAACGACCCCGGGGAACAACCCGGCAGGACGATCTAGGCGGCGACGGCGAGCCAGAAGCGCAGCCCAAGCCCGGCGTCCGCGTACGCGTGCCAGGTTCTGGCGTCCGCGCCGCCGCCGGGACCCTCGCCCGGCTCGAACGACACCGCGAGCACCTCGCTCGCGATCAGCGGTGCGTGCCCGGCAAGCGCCCCTGCCAGGTCCGCGTCCAGGGTGGACCAGCGCACCGCGATCCGGTCGCTGACGTCGAGCCCGGCCGCCTTGCGTGCCTCCTGGATCAGCCTGACGACCTCGCGGGCGTGGCCCTCGGCCCGCAGTTCGCCGGTCACCGCCAGGTCAAGCGCAACGGTCTCGCCGCCGGCCGAGGCCACGCCCCAGCCCTCGGCCGGCGTCTGCGTCACCACCAGGTCGGCCGCGGTCAGCGTGACCGCGCCCACCGACGGCACCTCCAGGGTCACCGACCCGTCGTCGCCGGCAACCGCGAGGGCCAGCGCGGCCGGGTCGGCCGCCCGGATCACGGCGGCCACCGCCTGGGTCGATGCGCCGAACCGGCGGCCAAGCGAGCGGAACTCCGGCTTGACCGTGTAGGTGACGAGTTCGCTGCCTCCCGCGTCCAGGGATTCGAGCCCGTGCACGTTCAGTTCCTGCGCGACCAGGACGCGCAGTTCGGGCGGGAGCGCGGCGAACCCGGTCGCCCCGACAAGGGCACGGGACAGCGGCTGCCGGGTCCGCACCGACGCCGCGGACCGCGCCGACCGGCCGAGCTCCACCAGTCGCCGGGCGAGCGCCATCTGCGACGACAAGGACGCGTCGATCATCGCCTGGTCGGCGGCCGGCCACGACGCGAGGTGCACGGAGTCGGGGGCATCCGCAGGCCGCAGCACGCACCACAGGTAGTCGGACAGGAACGGCGCGATCGGCGCGAGCAACATGGTCACCGTCACCAGCGCCTCGTGCAGCGTCGCGAACGCCGACGCTCCGTCGCCGGACGGCCGCACGCCCCCGCGCGCGGCCCACGGTCCCTCCCAGAACCGCCGGCGCGACCGCCGTACGTACCAGTTGGACAGGTCGTCGATGAGCGTGGCCAGCCGCCGTCCGGCGGCGTCCGTCTCGAACGCCTCCAGGGACGACGTCACGTCCCTGACGCAGGCGTGCACCTCAGACAGCAGCCACCGGTCGAGCAGGGGCCGGGCGCCGGGGGCGGGCGCGAGCGCCGCCGCCTCCGGCGTCCACGGGCCGGCACCGGATGCGGCTTCGCCGGCCCCCGCGGCGTTCGCGTACAGCACCAGGAACGACGCCGTGTTCCAGTAGGTAAGCAGCACCTTCCTGACGATCTCGTCAAGCACGGAAGGCCCGATCCGCCGCTGCCCCCACGGAGACCCGGACGCGGCGAAGAACCAGCGCACCGCGTCCGCGCCTGCCGAGTCGAGCAGCCCCATCGGCTCGATGACGTTGCCGAGGTTCTTGGACATCTTCCGGCCCCGCTCGTCTACGACGTGCCCGAGGCAGACCACGTTCTCGTACGCGGACCGCCCGAACACCAGGGTGTTCACCGCCATCAGCGAGTAGAACCAGCCACGCGTCTGGTCGATCGCCTCGCAGATGAACTGCGCGGGGTAGGCCGGCTCGAATTCAGCGAGGTTCCGCAGCGGCGCCCCCCACTGTGCGAACGGCATCGACCCGGAGTCGAACCAGACGTCGATCACCTCGGGCACGCGGGAGGCGGAAAGACCGCACGACGGGCACGGGAACGTCACCTCGTCCACGTACGGGCGGTGCGGGTCAAGCCCTGACAGGTCACGGCCGGCCAGACCGCCAAGCTCGGCCAGCGACCCCACGCACGTCACGTGGCCCTCGGAGCACTCCCACACGGGCAGCGGCGTGCCCCAGTACCGGGTCCGCGACAGCGCCCAGTCGACGTTGTTGCGCAGCCACTCGCCGTACCGGCCGTGCTTGATCGTCGGCGGCTGCCAGTTGGTCTTCTCGTTCTCGGCGAGGAGCTTGTCCTTTATCACGGTTGTCCTGACGTACCAGGACGGCAGCGCGTAGTACAGCAGCGCGGTGCCGCACCGCCAGCAGTGCGGGTAGCTGTGCACGTGGGCGGCCGAGCGGAACAGCAGCCCGCGCTCCGCCAGGTCCGCGGTCAGCGGCCCGTCGGCGTCCTTGAAGAACAGCCCGCCGACCAGCGGCAGCCCCTCTTCGAAATGCCCGTCGGGCCGCACCGGGTTCACCACCGGCAGCTGGTTGGCGCGGATCGCCGCCAGGTCGTCGGCGCCGAAGGCCGGCGCCAGGTGGACCAGGCCGGTCCCGTCGTCGGTGGTCACGAAGGTGCCGCTGACCACCCGGTGAGCGCCAGGAATAGACAGCACGAGGAACGGAGGGGCGTACTCCGCTCCGAGCAGATCCCTGCCCGGCATGGTGGCGAGCACGTGCCAGCCTTCGCCAAGCACCCGGGGCCACAGCGCCTCGGCGACCACGACCTTGTCGCCGTCACCGCTTTTGCGCGCGAGCACGTACTCGACGTCGGGGTGGACGGCGATCGCCGTGTTGGACACGAGCGTCCACGGCGTTGTCGTCCACACCAGCAGGTCGGCGCCGAGCAGGCGGGCGTCCGCGCCAGGCGGGACCGAGGTGACCGTGAACCGGACGGTCACCGAGGGATCGGATACCTCCCGGTACACGTCCGGCTGGCCCATCTCGTGATCCGACAGCGGCGTGCCGCACCTCGGGCAGTACGGGCTGATCCGGAAGTCCCTGACAAGCAGGCCCTGGTCGTAGATCGTCTTCAGCGCCCACCAGACGGACTCCACGTACTGCGGGTCCATCGTGCGGTAGGCGGTGGACAGGTCGATCCAGTACCCCATCCGCGTGGTGAGCGCGGAGAACGCGTCGACGTGCCGCAGCACGGACTCCCGGCACCGCTGGTTGAACTCGGCCACGCCGTAGGCCTCGATGTCCTTCTTGCCGGAAAGGCCGAGTTCTTTCTCCACCGCGACCTCGACCGGCAGCCCGTGGCAGTCCCAGCCGGCCCTGCGGACCACGTGGAACCCCTGCATGGTCTTGAACCGCGGGAACAGGTCCTTGAACACCCGGGCCTCGATGTGGTGCACGCCCGGCATGCCGTTCGCGGTGGGCGGCCCCTCGTAGAACGTCCACCGGGTCGCGCCCTCGGTCTGCTTCAGCGAGGCCTCGAACGTCCGGTTACGGTGCCACCGGGCGAGCATCTCGTGCTCGATCCCGGGAAGGTCCGGCTGCGCGGGCAGCGCGGGCATCGGGCCGCCCGGCGTGCGCTCCAGCTTCGAATCCGGCATATCGGAGCCTGCCTCCAGCGTTGGTGAACAAGGCGGGATCACTCACGTCCCGCCACTGTTCAAAAAAGGAGCGATACTAACGGTCCTCACGGTACCTGCGGGAGCTTTTCAGCTTTCACCGAACTGGTTTGCCGGGGAGCCTGTCAAGTCGTATCCTCCGTTGTCTGTCCGAATCTCATGATCCGAGGAACCGAAGATGACCGCTGCGCCTCCCAGCGCCGCCGATCTGCCGGTGCGGCCTGGCGAAGATCCGTGGTCCGACGCCGAGCTCACCGATCTCCGCGTTGAGCTGGAGAAAGAAGCAGCCGCGCTGCGCGCCGAGCTTGGCGAGTCCCAGGCGCAGATCGCCGCCCGGCTCGGCGACGCCGCGACAGAGGCCGGCGACGATGAGGCCGACGCGAGTTCTAAGCTGTTCGAGCGGGAGCATGAGCTCGCGCTGAGCAACAACACGCGCGAGCTGCTCGAGCAGACCGAGCATGCCCTGGCGCGGATCGAGGCCGGAACCTATGGAGTGTGCGAATCGTGCGGCAAGCCGATAGGCAAGGCGCGCCTGCAGGCGTTCCCGCGGGCGACCCTGTGCGTGGCGTGCAAGCAGCGCCAGGAACGCCGCTGACCGCTGCGCCGCTGACCACGGGGCCGGCCAGGAAGCGGCGGGTCGCCGTCCTGGCCGGCGTCGCGGCGTTCGTGCTCGCCGCCGACATCACCACCAAGGCCATCGTGGTGGCCCACCTGCGGCCGGACCAGCCGGTGCACCTGCTCGGGAACATCTTCGAGCTGTGGCTGACCAGGAACCCGGGCGCGGCGTTCAGCGTGGGCACCGGGGAGACCGCGGTGTTCACGGTCATCGCCTTCGGTGTCATCGTCTACATCGCACGCACCGCGCGCAAGCTGTACTCGACCGGCTGGGCGATCGCCCTCGGGCTGCTGCTCGGCGGGGCCGCGGGGAACCTGGGCGACCGGATCTTCCGCGCACCCGGACTGTTCCGCGGCGACGTCGTCGACTGGATCGGCGTGGTGCCCAGGTACTACCCGATCTTCAACCTGGCCGATTCGGCCATCGTGTGCGGTGGCATCCTGACCGTGATCCTGGCCATGCGCGGCTACCACCTGGACGGCACGCGCAGTGCCGGCGAGCGCGGTGTTAACGAGCGCGGTGTTAACGAGCGCGGTGTTAACGAGCATGGTGCCGGCGAGCACGGTGCTAACGAGCATGGTGCCGGCGAGCGCGCCGTTAACGAGCACGGTGCCGCCGAGCACGGGGAACTGCCTGGCGGGCGGGAAACCGGCCGGGACGCGGCCGACCCGGCGGAGCGGGCCGAGCAGTGAGCGTGGGGGAGCGGCTCGTCTACGTCCCCGAGGGCCTGGACGGGGAACGGCTCGACGCGGCCCTCGCCCGGATGTTCGGCTTCTCAAGGACTGGTGCCGCCGACCTGATCGCCGCGGGCGACGTGCTGATGGACGGCAGGCCGACGTCGAAGTCGGACCGGGTAGTCGCCGGGGCCGAACTCGCCGTGACGCTGCCGCCGCCGGGCGCCGGACCGCCGGTCGCGGCCGAACCGGTTCCCGGCATGGGGATCGTCTACGAGGACGACGACATCGTGGTGGTCGACAAGCCGCGCGGCGTCGCGGCGCACCCCACCCCCGGCTGGACCGGGCCGACGGTGATCGGCGGCCTGCTGGGATCCGGGCACCGGGTGGCCACCAGCGGAGCGGCCGAGCGGCAGGGCATCGTGCACCGGCTGGACGCGAACACCACCGGCCTGATGGTGGTCGCCAAGAGCGAGCCCGCGTACAGCGCGCTGAAGCAGGCCTTCAGGAACCGGACGGTGTCCAAGACCTACCACGCGCTGATCCAGGGCCACCCCGACCCGCTGCGCGGGACGATCGACGCGCCCATCGGCCGCCACCCCTCGGGTGACGGCCGCTTCGCGGTTATCGCGGACGGCCGCCCCTCGGTCACGCACTATGACACAATCGAAGCGTTTCGCGCGGCCTCGCTGCTCAGCGTGGGGCTGGAAACGGGCCGCACCCACCAGATCCGCGTGCACATGGCCGCGCTGCGCCATCCGTGCTGCGGTGACCTGCTGTACGGCGCCGACCCTGTGCTCGCCGCGCACCTAGGCCTGACCAGGCAGTGGCTGCACGCGGTCCGCTTGTCATTCGAACATCCGTCCACCGGGCGCGAGGTCACCTTCGAGTCGCCCTACCCAGAGGACCTCGCGCACGCCCTGGACATCCTGGCCGCAGAAAGCTAACCCGGAAGGTGCATGAAAGTGCGGATCCGCCACCCCCTGCGTACTTCGCTCGCGGCCTGCGCCGGCCTGGCCGCGCTCGTCCTGGCGGCCGGCTGTTCCGCGGCGCCCCCCGGGGCCACGGAAGACTCAGCGGCTATCGGCCCGGTGCGGCCCGCGGGGTCGACGAACTTCGCGCCGTTCCCGGTGCCGACGCGGTGGAACGGCTACGAGGCCGTGGTGTACGTGATGGTGGTGAAGGCGAAGACCGGCACCACGCCGCGTGACTTCGGCTTCACCGACAAGCAGAACATGGTGTTCTGGCTGAACTGCATCGGCAAGGGCAAGGTCCAGCTCGCCAGCCCCGCGATCGGCCTGAAGTGGGATATCCCGTGCGGTAACGGCGACAATCCCGCGGGCATCAACTTCCGCTCGCCTAGCAGCGCCGTGGGGCACCGCGCCATCGCCCGGGTCACCGTCACCCGCGGTTCTCGCTGGGAAGTCCGGATCGACGCCCCGGTCCCGAGTAAGTAACAGCACGCGGCCGGCGGGCGGCGCGGGCCCTGCCGCCGCGCGACTTTCTTCCGAATCCCCCCGCCCGGCGCGGGACCGACACCTCCCGCGCATAACCGGCTAAGGTAGTCGCACCGGCACAGCCACCCGCCCGCGCAGCCCGGTTTTCCGGAAGCGGCGGCGCGGAGCGTGCGCGGAAGCCGGGACAGCACAGCGGCACCGAGCAGGAGGCGATGAACGCAGATGGCCGGCACCCCCTACGCCCACCTGCACGTGCACACCGAGTACTCGATGCTCGACGGCGCCGCCCGGCTCAAGGAGCTGTTCAAAGAGGTCACCAGGCACGGCATGACGCACGTGGCGATGACCGACCACGGCAACCTGTACGGCGCGGCCGAGTTCCACCGGCAGGCCAAGGAAAACGGCGTCACCCCGGTCATCGGCATCGAGGCGTACGTGGCGCCCGAGCGGCGGGACAACAGGAACCGCATCCTGTGGGGCCAGCCGCACCAGAAGAGCGACGACGTCTCCGCCTCAGGGGCCTACCTGCACAAGACCATCTGGGCACGCGACAACGAGGGCCTGCACAACCTCTTCAAGCTCACGTCGCGGTCGTTCGCCGAGGGCTGGATGATCAAGTACGCCCGGTTCGACAAGGAGATCATCGCCGAGCACGCCGCCGGCCTGATGGCCTCCACCGGCTGCCCGTCAGGGGACGTGCAGACCCGGCTGCGGCTGGGCCAGGAAGAGGAAGCGCTCAAGGCAGCCGCCGAGTACCAGGACATCTTCGGCAAGGAGAACTACTTCCTCGAGCTGATGGACCACGGCCTTGAGATCGAGCGACGGGTCCGCGACGGCCTGCTCGAGATCGGCAGGAAGCTCGGCCTCCCCCCGGTGGTCACCAACGACTCCCACTACAGCAAGGAGTCCGACGCCCAGGCGCAGGAACTCCTGCTGTGCATCCAGACCGGTAAGACCCTCGCCGACGAGGACCGGTTCAAGTTCGACGGCACCGGCTACTACATCAAGTCGCCGGCCGAGATGTACGCGGTCGACAGCAGCGACGTCTGGCGCGACGGCTGCCGCAACTCCCAGCTGCTGATCGCCGACCGGGTCGACACGGCCGGCATGTTCGAGTTCGTGAACCTGATGCCGCGCTTCCCCATCCCGGCGGAGTTCGAGTCGGAGGACGCATTGTTCGCCGACACGGTCTGGAAGGGCATGGCCAAGCGCTACCCCAACGGCATCGACGACACCCGCCGCAAGCAGGCCGAGTACGAGATCGCGATCATCTCGCAGATGGGCTTTCCCGCCTACTTCCTGGTGGTCGCGGACTTCATCAACTGGGCGAAGAACAACGGCGTCGCCGTCGGCCCTGGCCGTGGCTCCGCCGCGGGCAGCATCGTCGCCTACGCGATGGGCATCACCGACCTCGACCCGCTCGACCACGGCCTGATCTTCGAGCGGTTCCTCAACCCTGAGCGCATCTCGATGCCGGACATCGACATCGACTTCGACGAACGCGGCCGCGCCGACGTCATCCGCTACGTCACGCAGAAGTGGGGATCAGACAAGGTCGCCCAGATCATCACCTACGGCACCATCAAGGCCAAGGCGGCCATCAAGGACTCGACCCGCGTCCTCGGCTTCCCTTACGCCCTCGGCGACCGCATCACCAAGGCCTTCCCCCCGGCGGTGATGGGCAAGGACATCCCGCTATCCGGCATCTTCGACGAGGAGCACCCCCGGTACCACGAGGCCGGCGACTTGCGGAACCTCTACAACACCGAGGCCGAGGTCAAGCAGATCATCGACACCGCCAAGGGCATCGAGGGCCTGATCCGTCAGCCGGGCGTACACGCCGCCGGCGTGATCATGTCCGCCGAGCCGCTCACCGACCACATCCCGGTGTGGACAAGGAACACCGACGGCGCGGTGATCACGCAGTTCGACTACCCCACCTGCGAGGGCCTCGGACTGCTCAAGATGGACTTCCTCGGCCTGCGCAACCTCACGATCATGTCCGACGCGGTGAAGGCCATCGAGTCGAACAAGGGCATCACGATCGACCTGCTCGGCCTCCCGCTTGACGACAAGCCCACGTACGAGCTGCTGTCGCGCGGCGACACCCTCGGTGTCTTCCAGTTCGACTCGAGCGGATACCGGACCCTGCTGCGCCTGCTGAAGCCGGACAACTTCGAGGACATCTCCGCGCTCGGCGCGCTGTACCGGCCCGGCCCGATGGGCGTCAACTCGCACACCAACTACGCGCTGCGGAAGAACGGCCAGCAGGAGATCACTCCGATCCACAAGGAACTGGCCGACCCGCTGCGGGAGATCCTCGAGCCCACCTACGGCCTGATCGTGTACCAGGAGCAGGTGCAGAAGGCGGCGCAGGTGCTCGCCGGGTACACGCTCGGACAGGCCGACCTGCTCCGCCGGGCCATGGGCAAGAAGAAGAAGGAGATCCTCGACAAGGAGTTCGTCCCGTTCCAGAAGGGCTGCCGGGAGCGCGGCTACTCGGACGCCGCCATCCAGGCGGTCTGGGACGTCCTCGTGCCGTTCGCCGGCTACGCGTTCAACAAGGCGCACTCCGCCGCCTACGGCCTTGTCTCCTACTGGACCGCCTACCTCAAGGCGAACTACCCCGCCGAATACATGGCCGCCGTTCTCACCTCGGTCGGCGACAACAAGGACCGGTCCGCCCTCTACCTGTCAGAAGCCCGCCGGATGGGGGTCAAGGTCCTCCCGCCTGACGTCAACGCGTCCATCGCCACGTTCACCGCCGTCGGCGAGGACGTGCGGTTCGGCCTCGCCGCGATCCGTAACGTCGGCGCGAACGTCGTCGACGCGATCGTCGCGACCCGCAGGTCCAAGGGCGAGTTCACCAGCTTCGCCGACTTCCTGCGCAAGGTGCCCGCCGTCGTCTGCAACAAGCGCGTCATCGAGTCGCTGGTCAAGGCCGGGGCATTCGACTCCTTCGGCCACCCGCGCAAGGGCCTGGTGCTCATCCACGAGCAGGCCGTCGACTCCGTCATCGACCTCAAGCGCAACGAGGCGATCGGCCAGGACAGCCTTTTCGGCGGCGACGAGCAGGCCGAGGCGGCGTTCGAGGTCGCGATCCCCCTCGCGGAGTGGGACAAGAAGACCAGGCTGAACTTCGAGCGCGAGATGCTCGGCCTGTACGTCTCCGACCACCCGCTGCTCGGCATCGAGCACGTGATCGCGAAGGACACCGACATCTCCGTCGCCGAGCTGATGGCCGTCGGCGAGGACGACGAGGACGCCGAGGAGGAGGACCGCGCAGCGCCGATGAGCACTGCCGTCCAGCGCGGCCGCAACGACGGCCAGATCGTCAAGATCGGCGGCATCCTGTCCGGCGTCACCCGCAAGGTCACCAAGAAGGGCGACACCTGGGCCGCGGCGACCCTGGAAGACCTGGGCGGGGCGATCGAGGTGCTGTTCTTCCCCAACAGCTACCAGCTCTACGCGACCGCGATCGCCGACGACGCGATCGTCATCGTCAAGGGCAGGGTCGACCGCCGAGAGGACGTGCCGAAGCTCATCGCCATGGACATGACGATCCCCGACCTGGCGACCGGCGCCGACGGCAGCGCCCCTTTCGTGCTTAACCTCCCGGTCGCCCGCTGCGTCGGCCCGGTCGTCGAACAGCTCCGCGACGTCCTGCGCACCCACCCTGGCACCACCGAGGTCCACCTGCGGGTCCGCGGCAACCAGAAGACCACCGTTGTCCGCCTCGATGACAAGCTCCGCGTCACCGCTTCCCCCGCCCTGCACGCCGACCTCAAGCAGCTCCTCGGCCCTTCCTGCATAGCGAGCTGAACCGGTAGCTGCTAAATCAGTTGCGCCGCCGACGTCGCGGCTGGCATCGTGCGGTGGTGCTGGTACGCAGAGAGTCGCCCGCGGACGTGGACGTCATCCGCGCGGTTACGGCGGCGGCCTTCGCCAAGCCAGGGCTGGACACGCCCGTGGAAGCGCCCCTGGTCGGCTGGCTGCGCGCGAGTCCGGCGTGGATCGCGGAACTCTCGCTGGTGGCGGCCGACCTGGACGGCGACGTCATCGGCCATGTGGTCTGCACCCGCGGGACCGTCGAAGCGTCGCCGGTGCTCGCGCTTGGACCGCTGTCCGTGCGGCCGGACCGGCAGCGGCGCGGAGTCGGCAAGGCCCTCGTGCACGCGGTCCTCGGCGCCGCCGAGGCCCTCGGTGAGCCTTTGGTGGCGCTGCTCGGCTCAACCGGCTACTACCCGAGATTCGGCTTCCGCCTGGCGAGCGAGTACGGCATCATGCCCGGCCACCCCGAATGGACACCGGACTTCCAGGTTCGCGCCCTCACCGCGTACGACCCGGCCGTGCGCGGCCAGTTCGCCTACCCCGAGCCGTTCGACCGCCTGTGAGCGCCGCCGAGCGGCCGCCGCAACAGCTCTTCTGCATGACCTGCGGTCCGGAGGCGCTGCTGAGCAGGGACCCGGCGGGCCCGCTGCTGCGCTGCACGTCATGCGGCGCGGTGACGGAGGTTCCGGCCCTGCCGCTGTTCGTGGTCACCGGCGCGAGCGGGGCCGGCAAGACCACGGTCGCCGGGCCGTTGCGCCGCCGGCTGCCGGAGTGCGTCGTCTTCGAGGGCGACCCCATCTCTCAGGTCGCCGCACTCGGCTGGGACGTGTTCCGTGACACCTGGCTGCACATCGCCCACGAGGTGGCGCTCAACGGCAGGTCAATGGTGCTGTGCACCTCGCTCATGCCAGGCGCCCTTGAAGCGCTCCCGGCCAGCAAGGCTCCTCGGTCCGGTTCACTTCTGCAACCTCGACTGCCCCGATGACATCCTCGCCGCCCGGCTCCGTGCCCGCCCGTCCTGGCGGCACAGCAGCACCGAGGAGGTCATCAGGGAGCATCAGCGCTTCGCCGCCTGGCTCCGCCACCACATCGAGCCGACGTGGGACACCAGCACGCTGACGCCAGACGAGACGGCCGAGCGCATCGCTGCGTGGATCCGCCCGCGGCTCGGGTGACCCCGCCGGGCCGCTCAGGTTTGCGAAGGGCGGCAGAGCTGGTTGAACAGGGCCCGGTAGCGCTGCATCATCAACCGCAGGTGCTCGGTGTCTGGCACGTCTTGCGCCGTGGTGTCCGTGTCCGCGGAATCTTCCGCCGGGCCGCGCTTCCACTGGTCGCGCAGTTGCCGCTGCCGCTGCCGCAGCGCGCCCACGAGGGCTTGCGCCGTCTGCTCGACCAGGTCGGCGGCTTCCCCGACCGCCTGCGCGGGGTCGTCGACGAAGCCGGACTGCGCCCGCTGCCACCGCGCCCGCAGTTGCGTCGCGTCGCTGAGCAGCGGCGCGTCAAGGGCCGTTCCGGTCATGGGCGCCGCCGGGGTGGCCGGCTCGCCGTCAGGACCCGTCGTCGGCCTGGGTCCGGGAACCGGCGCCGGGGTGGCGGGCGGCGCGGGCGTGAACCCGGGCACCGGCTGCGGGGTCGTCTCTGCGAGGGTCGCGGGGACCGCGCCGGCCGGTGCCTCGCCGTCCGGCCGGGCGAAGGCATACCGCGGACTGTCCGCAGCCTGGCTGTCGGCCGCGGGGTCCGCCGCGGGGTCCGCCGCGGGGCCGGCGTCGTCCGCCGGTGTCGTCTGTGCGGTGTCGTCGTCCGGGTCCTCGTCGGGCTTGGCGGCGCTTGACGAATGGCTTCGCAGCAGGCTCATCACTCCGTGTCCTTTCTCATCGCAGGGCTTACTCATCGCCCGGGTTCAATCGCCAGGTCTCGTGCTACGGCCGGGGCGCGGCCATGTCGTTGTCTTCCTGGCGCCTGGTCTTCCAGTGCTGCCCCTGGGTTACCTGCTTCCACGGTCGCTGTGCGGACAGCACGGACTTCCTGCCTGCCGCCGCCGACGGCACCCCGGCAGGTCCCGCGCTCCACTTGCCGGACGGTCCGATCAGGTCCAGGAGAAGGTGACGGTAGCCGAGCAGCGCCTGCCGCAGGTTCTCGGTCGAGGCCTTCTCCGCCTGCTGCGTCGTCTGCCCCGCTCGCCGGTAACCCTCAAGGTGGCGTCCGTGGTAGACGGACAGGTCGGTCAGGAGCTGGTCATGGTCGGTTACCTCATAGCCGCGGTCCACCGCGACGGCGGTGATCATCGCCCGCGCCGCGCGCACCGTCTGCGCCGGGCTGTCGACGAACTGTGCCTGCACGGCCTCCCACTGGGTGGTGTAGGCGGCTCGCCGCTCATCGCTCAGCGGTGTGATGCCAAGCCCGTCGACCCGCTGACGGCGCTTCGCGAACTCGGCGTTCGCCTTGCGCGGCCCGACTTCCCTGGCCAGTCGGTCGTACTCCGGGCCGAGCACCCTTCGCTCGGCCGCTCTGCGCATGATCATCATGCTCGCGGTGGCCGCCGCCACGGCCATGAGCACCAGGATGATCACGATCGCGATAATGGTGCCAGCAGACACTGTGACCTCCAGCACATCGGCTTGCCGCCGTCAACTGCCCGCAGGGCCGGCGCCCAAACCAGGCATATGCGGACTCCATGCGCCCGTGAGGTCGGATTCACGCATACGATCACCGAAAGGAAGCGAGGTGGGATGTCGGCGATGGCAATGGGGCCAGAGAGACTTGAGGTGCCCGGTTCTGCCGGGCTCCCGGCAGCGCGGCACTCGGCGCGCTCGGCCGCCGTCTGGTTCGTGGCGATGCTGGCGGGCAGTGCCGCACTCGGTCTGCTCGGCGGCCTGATCTGGGGCGAGGTCGCCCCTCGGGCGATGCTCGAGGAGATCGGTACCGGGACCGCCGAGGTGATCAACGCGGAGACCCGCGCGTTCTTCGGCGCGGACGTCTGGTTCAGCGGGATCGCCGTGGTCGCCGGCCTGCTCGCCGGCGTCCTCGGCTACCGCTTCGCGGTCGCACCCCGCGACGGGCTCGCCCGCGCCGCCGCGGCTGCCGGCCTCATCCTCGGCGCCGTCGCCGGCGGGCTCACCATGATGTGGCTCGGCGAGCAAATCGGCCTGTCCGCCTACAACCAGCACCTCGCGTCCAGCCCCAACGGCACCCTGTTCCCGGCCTCGCTCGCGCTCGGCGCGAAGAGCGCCCTCGCCTTCTGGCCGCTGTTCACCGCGGCCGCCATCCTGGTCGCCGAATGGGGCACCCGCCCCGCACCCGAGCAGCCGCCGCGCTAGCTACCGCGCCCGCGGCCCTCGTCCGGGCAGCGGTCACGCCCCGCTGCCGGGCAGCTACCGCGCCCGCGGGACCCTCGGGCAGCGGTCACCGGTCAGCGGAACGGGCGCGGGTGACACCCGCACCCGCCCGTCTTTTCCGGACCGGCTACCGGGACGGCGTGGGGCTCGCCACCGGTGTCGCGATGTCCCTGGTGGGCGCCGGGACCGGCGTGGCCGCGCCCGGCGCGGCCGGAGTCGCGGCGGCACACGGCGAACCGGAGCCGTCGGACGTCGTGCTCGGCGTTGTGGTCCTCGGCGGGCTCAATGACGGAACCGGAGTCGCCTTGACAGGCACCGGTGCCGACGTTGCCGTGCCGCTGCCCGGCGAGATCGCGGCCGCTCTCGTGGGCACCGGCGTCGCCGTTGCCGTCCCGTTCGCGCTCATCGTCGGGACCGGGGTCGCTCCCGTGGGTGCCGGCCGGGGCACGGCCGTCCCGCTCGCGCTCGCCGACGGTACCGGGGTCGCGCACCCGGCGGCCGGCGGGTCCGGCTGAGCCGACGTCGGGACGGCGACCGGGCTGGCCTTTCCCGCCGCTGAGGGCGCGGCGGACGGCGTCGCGGCGCCCGGGTGCCCGGTGGGGCCGGCGCTCGCGGAGTGCGCCGACCCGGACGAGCCGTGACCGCCCGCCTCCGCCGAAGCAGCGCCGGAGCACCCGGCAAGCACCAGGCCCGCCGCCATCCCGAGCACCATGCCGACCGCTACCCGGGGCGTCCTATCGTTTGACCGCACCTGCATGCTCCTTGACGTAGTTCCCAGCTGGCCCGAACACCGGGAGATACGTCGGGGCCGGCGAAAAGTTGTGCCGTCAAGGCCGCAACCTTTCCAGCCGGCCGGCCGTATATGGACAAGCGGGGCCAGGGCTGTCGCGACGCGACCCGGCGCGGCGCCGCGGTGGCGCACGAGCCGCCCATGGGCGGAGGCGGAAAGGACGGAATGGCGGGCACAGACGAGGACTTCGCCGAATTCGCGCGGGCGAGCTACGGGGGGCTCAGGCATGCCGCCTACCTGCTGACCGGCGACCGGCACGTGGCGGAGGACGCCGCCCAGACGGCCCTGGTCCGCACGTACGCCGCCTGGTCCCGGGTCCGGCGTGACGACGCCTACGCCTACGCGCGCAAGGTGCTCGTCAACCACGTCACCGACCGCTGGCGCCGCCGCCTGCGCGAGTACCCGGTCGGCGACCTGCCCGAGCAGGACGGCACGCCCGATCCGGCCGATGAGGTGGCGCTGCGCCACTGGCTGACCGGGGCGCTCGCCACCCTCACCGTCAAGGAGCGCGCCGTCATCGTCATGCGCTACCTCTTTGACCTGCCTGAGGCGGCGGTGGCCAGGGACCTCGGAGTCACCGTCGGCACCGTCAAGTCCACCAGTTCCCGCGCGCTCGCCAAGCTGCGCGTCCGCGCCGACGGCGACATCCAGCCCCAGTGGATCGGAGGGGAGCGGGGATGAGCCAACTCGATACCGACGCCCTGCGCCAGGCCCTCAGGACGCAGCACGACCCGTGCGTTACGGTCGACGTGACCCAGATCGTGGCACGGGGCCGCCGTCTGCGACGCCGCCGCCGTCTCGCCGCCCTGGCCGCCGCGGTCTGCGCGGTCGCGCTGGTGACCGGCACGGCGACGGCGATCGCGAACCGTGCCGTCGGCCCGTCCCGTGTCCAGCCCGTCGGCCCCGCACAGCACCGGCCGGCCGGGCAGCGGCCGCCCGCCGGCCGGGTAAGTCCGTTCCCTGTCCAGCGGCCGACCGCCGGCCTGCCCACCCCCGTACCGGCGGTCAGCCCCGGGCCGGGGACCGCGACACCGAACCCGTCCGGCTCCGCGACCCCCTCGCGGACCTCAACCGCCGCGACCGCGGCGACCTCGATGCCTACCCCGGTGTCCTCGCGGGCCGCGGCGACCCCGGCCGCGGCGACCCCGGCCGCGGCGACCCCGGCCGCGGCGACCCCGGCCGCGGCGACCCCGGCCGCGGCGAGCCTCCGCTAGCCGGAATCCCGGTGCCGTCCCGGCCGGCCTGGGACAACCCGGCGGGCGCAATGGCCGCCAGGGACAGGAAACGAG
>Ga0335074_10001863_pt1 | contig 28581 bp, 36 predicted proteins | sample Lox_Sample_23_FD_206715 | JGI IMG/M metagenome (GOLD analysis project Ga0335074, IMG submission 206715) | Soil microbial communities from Loxahatchee National Wildlife Refuge, Florida, United States - Lox_Sample_2.3 | ecosystem: Environmental > Terrestrial > Soil > Wetlands | place: USA... | reverse complement strand
CGCCGAACAGCTATCCAGGCAATCTGCCGGTCGCACTCGAGTACCAAAAGCTGGACGTGCTGACCAAGGCGATCGAAGACGGGCTGGGCGTGCGGCCGCGCATCTATCGTGCCGGCCGGTTCGGTGCCGGTCCGCGTACCGGCGACATCCTGCGCCATCTCGGCTACCTGGCCGACAGCAGTGTCATGCCGGGCTGGAGCTTCGTCCGACAGGGCGGGCCTGATTTCATGGCGTCAGGGGCCGCCCCATACTGGATCGATCCGGACCGGACCATCCTGGAGCTGCCGAGCTCCGCAGGGTTTGTCGGCCGCCTTGCCGGGGCCGGCGAGACCTCGCGGCGCGTGCTGTTCAGCGGGCTCAGTGAGGCGCTGTATGGGCCCGCTTTGATGGCGCGCCTTGGCCTGCTGGAACGGATCAGGCTGACCCCCGAGGGAATCTCGGTCGAGGAAGCCAAGCGCCTGGTGCGCCACATGCTGGGTCAGGGGCATCGCGTGTTCGTGCTCACCTATCACACGCCGTCCCTGCTACCCGGCTGCACACCCTATGTGCGGACGCAGCAGGAGCTGGTGCGGTTCCTCGACTGGTTGGACGAATTCTATGCGTTCTTCATCGGCGAGGTGCACGGGCAACCGGCCACCTGGCGCGACGTGCGTGATCGGCTGTCGCCGCAGCCATGCGCCGAACCGGGGCTGCCGGAGGTGATCGCGGCATGAGGTTGGGACGCGACGAACACGGCTCCGGCCAGATCGCATCAGGCGGCAAAGCAATCTATGGCGCCCCGCTCGGCATTCTGATGCTGGAGGCGAAGTTCCCGCGTATTCCGGGCGACATGGGAAACGCGACGACCTGGCCGTTTCCGGTGCTGTATAGGGTCGTGCTGGGGGCTAGCCCCGAGCGCGTTGTGCTGAATGGCGCCGCCGGACTGCTGGACAGCTTCCTCGATGCCGCGGCCGAGCTGGTGGCGATCGGCGCCGAGGCGATCACCACGAATTGCGGCTTCCTGTCGCTGTTCCAGCGGGAGCTGGCGGCACATGTGCGGGTGCCGGTCGCCACCAGCGCGCTGATGCAGGTGCCCTGGGTGCAGGCGATGCTGCCGCCCGGCCGGCGCGTCGGCGTAATCACGGTCGCCGCGAGATCGCTCACGCCCCGTCATCTGCGGGCGGTCGGCGTGCCGCCCGATACCCCGATCGTCGGCACCGAAGAGGGGCAGGAGTTCTTCCGCGTGCTGATACTGGGCGAGAGCCAGGACATGAACGTCGATCTGGCGGAAGCGGATATACTGGACGCCGGACATAGGCTTATGGCCCGCCATCCCGATGTAGGCGCCATCGTGCTGGAATGCACGAACATGCCGCCTTACGCGGCTGCGCTGCGTCGGACGTTGGGGGTGCCCGTGTTCGATATTTACTCGTTGATCACGTGGCTGCACGGGGCGCTTCGCCCGCGGCGCTTCGATCGCGACGGCTGAAAGCGCCGCCTGGTGGACCGCACCGTTCACATAGCCCCGTCAGCTTAATGCATGTCTCGTACTCCGCACGCACCTGGTCGAACTGCGGCCAGATTCGACACAGAGCTCGCCGAAAGTACGAAGATCGCCGAGAAACATTCGATGGAACGCGGTCAGCGCGCCATAACGGTTCGAATCTCCGGCTGAGCGGCTGCGAGTCCGGCCTGCAGATGAATTTCAACGGCGTTTGTCTTGAAGGATCGATTGAAAGTAGTCTCGGCGATCTCTGCACCCTGCTCGGCGGCCTCTGTGTCGATTCCAAAGCCAATCGGTTCAGAGATTCACCGCGAAATCAATGACGTGGGGCACCAGTGATCCTGATCTTCGAGCTGACCTGGACCGGCACTTATCATGCGCCGGGAAACAGCGTCACCATCCAGACCATCTCGCGTGCCTGCCCGGACGAGGAGATCCGGGTTTTCGCGGAGGCGTCGCATCTGCAAGAGCTGCAACGCGACGAGGCGCTGCGGGAACGGCCAGGCATTTCGTTTCACGAGATGCCTCTGGCGCCGTGGTTCCGCTATCGGCAGCACATCGTCTCGTTCCGCCGGATGCTGCGGGAGTTCAACATCATCCGCTCGGCCTTGCAGGCGGCGCCTCGCCGGGAGCCGTGCCTGGTCATGTTTCTGTCGGCGACGTCGACGGCGATCCTTGTCGCCTCGCTGATGCTGCGGCTCAGGCGCCAGGCCTTGGCAGTGCAGGTCGGCCTGCATGGCGAGCTGCACAGCCTGCTCGGCTGGCGGCCGCGCAATCCGTTGGCCCGTGCGCTCGACTTCACCTCCGCGCTACGCGGACGGCATGATCCGCGGCTGCGGTTCCTGGTCCTGGAGGAAGCGATCCGTCAGGAGCTGGCGCGGATCGCGCCGGCCGCCGCGGAGCGCACCGACGTGCTGCCGCTGCCGATCAATCTGGGCGAGCTTCCGCTGGTGCCGGAGACGGAGTTGCGTCGGCCGGTGCAAATCGGCTTCGTCGGCCAGGCAACCGAGGCAAAGGGGATTGGCGATTTCCTGGATACCGCGGCGGCGTTCCGGGAACGTTACCCGGGCCTGGTGGAGTTCCACCTGGTCGGCCGGGTGATGCCAGGAACCGACCCGGCCCGGTTTGCCGTGCTGGACAGCCCGGCCTCCGAGCAGCACCTGTCCCGGCAGGAATTCCTGGACCGGCTCGCCCGCCTGCATTTCGTCTTTCTGCCGTTCCAGCCCGGCTACTACAACCTGTCGGCCAGCGGGGCGCTGCTGGATGCCATCACCTGGCTGAAGCCGGTGATCGCGACCCGGTTGCCGATCGTGTCGGACCTGTTCGCGCGCTTCGGCGATATCGGATATCTGTGCGACGATCCTGACGGGATGCGCGCGGTTCTGGACGAGATCGTGACCCGACCCGATCCTGCGCGATACCGGGACCAGGTTGCCGCGTTGCGCCGTGCGCGTGCCGCACGGATGCCGGCGGTTCTGGCGGATCGGTACCGGGGTATTCTGGGCGACTTTACGCCTCTTCCGGTCTGCCGCCGCGCACGGGCACCCTCACCCGGTTCGCTTTGCGAACCGACCTCTCCCGCAGGGCGGGAGAGGTGATTGGGGTGGTACTTTCTTGCATTCGTGGCCGAGGACGCTAGCATACGCATGCTTGCGTTACCCGGAGCCGCATCGGCAGAGGCAACCGGCGTCGCGACCAACCCTTGCCGGCTCCAGGAGTACTGAGCGACATGACGCTTCGCAAAGACGGTCCTATTACACCGTTCGCGGCAGCATTCTGCCTGTCGCTCGGATTGTTCAGCTATGCCGCCTGGCTCACCTCGATCGTGTTCTGTGCGGTAAGCGGACTGCGCCCGCTGCTGATCGCGGCGGCGCTGTTCTTCCCGGTCGGCATCGTGCACGGCGTGGGGATCTGGTTCGGCGGCTGGTAGCGCGCCGGACGCAACGACCCGGCGGTGTGTCCGCGTCGATGTGCTGACCCTGCCGCACCTGCTCGCCGCGCTCGCCATCTGGCTGTGCGCCGCTTCGGCTCAGGCGTCCGAGTTGGTGGCGCCGCGCATCGTCGATCCCTGGCCCGATCCGGCCACGATCCGGAACGTGCGGGTGGAGAGCGTGAGCTTCGCCAGCAGTGACCCCTTCTCGCCGCGGGATTTCGGCCGTGCGTCGGGCCGCATGGTCGGTGCCCAGCTTTACCTGCCGTCATACGCCGCTGCCGGCCGGCGGGCCCCTGCCGTGGTGCTGCTGCACGGCTCAGCGGGGAATATCGCCGAGCGTGGCGCCACCTATGGCCCGCAGCTTGCGGCAATGGGCGTGGCCGCGATGGTGGTCGAGACCTATGCCTCGCGCACCGATCTCGCCACCAGCTTCATCGATCGGGTCCTGCATATCACTGAGTCGATGTTCCTCGCGGATGCGTATGGTGCGCTCGCCTATTTGGCGGGGCGGCCCGACATCGACCCACATCGGGTGGTGCTGGCCGGGTTCTCTTATGGGGGAATGGCGGCGACCTATGCGATGTACGCGCAGATTGCGGATCGGCTGGCGCCGGCCAGGCTGCGCTTTGCCGGCCACGTCGCGTTCTATGCGCCCTGCATTGCGCGCTTTGCCGACAGCCGGACAACCGGGGCGCCGCTGCTGATGCTGTACGGCGCCGAAGACGAGCTGATCCGCCCCGCGCGTTGCACGCAGGTTGCCGACGATCTGCGGCGCGGCGGCAGCGAGGTGACGATCATCTCCTATCCCGGTGCGGTGCACCAATGGGACGGCGCCATGCCGCGCGGGTTGATCGGGCGCCAGCTTGCCGCATGCCGCCTGCGTGTGGAGCGCGACGGCACGGTGCGCGACCAACGCACCCTGCTGCCGATGAACGGGCCGTTCCTGCGCAAGATCATCCTGGGTCTGTGCACCGAGGCAAGGCCGTATCCGATCGGCCGCGACGATCGCATTCGCGCCCTGTCGAACCGCGACTTCGGTCGGTTCCTGTCGGGAGTCTTTTCCCTGAACGACTGATACTTTGCGCGCGAAAGAATGACACTCTGTCGGCGTCGCCGGCATCCCGGAACTGGCGGGAGATGGCCGACACAAGGCCAACGATGCTGGCGATCTCCTGCCGCCGGTGCGAGCGCGGCGGCCGGTACCGCGGATATCGGCGACGTACACGACTACTCCAGCGCTGGTTGCCACATTGCACGACGTCGTGCAGCGGCCGCATGACGTGCCACGCTGGCGCTGCGTTGAGCTACGAAGTGAAAGCTCCACCTGACCCCCTTCCATCCAGGGTTGATTGGCACAGCACCACCGCAAAACTCAAGCGACTGTATCCGGCACTATGAATGACTCGGGGTTGTCTTTGTGTCCGATCCGTCAGCGCCATCCCGCGCGCACTTGATCAGCGCGCGGTCCGATTTGGGCAGGGAGCATGCGTTCCAACGTCCCGTCACGTCGGATGACGACATGCCAGACGACCGCACTCAAGTGTAGGCCGACAAATGCATAGACGAAGAATTGACCAATTAAGTGGGCTCGAAGGGCGGCATGTGTCACCGCTGAGCTTAGGGTCGGCTGTGGCCAGTAGAACAACCAGAAATAGGGCGACGGTCGTGCCGCCGCGACAGCAAGGATGTAGCCGGTCAACGGCATGAAAATCATGATCGCGTAAAGCGACCAATGATTTACCCGCGCGATACGCGCCTCCCACACCGCGATCCTGCCATTTATCGGCGGTGGGTGCAGGCGGCGCCAAATCAATCGGAATACGGCAAGAAGGAATAGCGTCTGACCGAGTGATTTGTGCAGGGTGATATAGACGAAGCGGCCGGGTGCTGCCGCAGGCATCGCCATGAACACCCATGCCAGCACGATGGCGGCAAAGAAGAGCACAGCCGCGATCCAATGACAGGTCTGAGCGACGAATGTGTAACGCTTCCTGCCACCCGAGCCACACGGCGCCGTCACATCAGCCACAGGCATTGCCGCGCAAGGTGAACGAGCGGACCACGCCACCGGCAACGGCGAAGGTTGTCTCGCATTGCCACTGCACGACCTCGGGCGGGAGGTTGTTCCAACCGCCGAGCCAGAAGGGGCCGCCCCAGAGCCCTGGCACGACCTCGATCCGTCTTTCGTCATAGGCGAGGTAGTCCACGCCGCTGGCCTGGAACGTGCGGTTCGGCACCCCGAGCTGCTGGATCAGGTCCGCGACGGGTCGGCCGACCAGCGGAGCAAGCCTGGCCTGGCGTTGCGCCAACTGATTGGTGCAGGCGACCGGCAGGATGAGCGCTGCAAGCAGCGCCGCGCGATAAATCGAACGCTCCATGCGTGCCTTCATCCACGCTGCTCGTGCCGATGCGCAACCCGCCGGAGTGTGTACGCTTACCGATCCGGTGTCACGGATCGGGCGCAGGACAACAGGCCGCTATTCACATCCTCGCGGCCGCGAGGGCGCGGGAAGAGAGCGATCCTTGCGGCCCTCGGAGACGCCATTGCTGCCCCCGCCGCCAGCCGGGGCAAAGGCTTATCAAGCGCGGACGCACGACCCGGAAGCGGAACGCTTCCCTCACTAATGGGAACGGGTTGAGACTATGCCTGATCCGGCATACATTGGGGGGTGAGGTATTGTGAAGCCGGCCAACGAAGATCTGCCCAAGCCGGTACGGTGGGTCGGCAGCAGCAAGGAGGACGTACGCGAGTTTCCGGCACAGGTGCGGCGGCGGGTCGGCGGAGCACTGTGGGAGGCCCCAATCGGCCGCAAGGCGCCCTATGCCAAGCCGCTGAAAGGGTTCGGCGATGCCGGCGTGTTGGAGATCGTGGACTATTTCAGCGGCGACACCTTCCGGGCGGTGTACACGGTGCGGTTCGCCAAGGCCGTCTATGTCCTGCACGCCTTCCAAAAGAAATCGAAACGCGGCGTCGCTACGCCGAAGGCCGAGTTGGGCCTGATCGAGCAGCGGCTCAAGCGAGCGAGAGAGGATTACGAGCAATGGGCAAAGAGCGAGAAGCCGACATCCCGGTAACCGAGAGCAGCGGCAACGTCTTCGCCGACATGGGCTTGCCGGAAGCCGAGGAGGAGCTGACCAAAGCGCAGCTCGCCAGCCATATCCGCCGAGTGATCAAGCGACAGCGTCTGACCCAGGTCGCAGCTGCGACCGTCATGGGCATCGATCAGCCAAAGGTATCGGCGCTGCTCAATGGGCGGCTCGAAAACTTTTCCAGCGAGCGCCTGATGCGCCTTCTGACCGCTCTCGGCCAGGACGTGGACATCACGGTCAGAGCGAAGCCACGTGATCGCGCGCACGGCCGCATCCGCGTTCTCGGCGAGGCGCATGCATGAGGTTAGAAGAACAATTCGTCACGGGCCGCTTGCGATCGAACAGTCCGTGAATTGCCTGGCCACGCCCAACCAGGGCGCAGAGGAGCCCACTTGGGCCAGTCGACTCTATGCGGTTACTTACCGCCCCTGGAAGCGCGGCCGCCGCTTTTCCATGAACGCGGTGCGGCCTTCGCGATAGTCGGCGCTGTCGAAGCAGGCGGCCCCGGCTCGCCGGATCGCTTCAATGTCGCGGTCGGCGGGGTCTTTCAGCACCTGATTGATCGTCAGCTTGGAAGCGGCGACCGACAGCGGCGCATTGTCCGCGATGGTGCGGGCGATCTCCAGCACGGTGTCGTTCAGCTCTTCATCGCTGACCATTTTGTTGATCAGGCCGATGCGCTCGGCTTCCTGCGCGTCGATCCGGTTGGCGGTGTAGAGGATCATCCGGGCATGCGCCGGACCGACGAGATGCACGAGGTTACGCAAGCCCTCGAAGCCATAGGCGATGCCGAGCCGCGCGGCTGGAATGCCGAACTGGCTATCGACCGCGGCGATGCGCAGGTCAGCCTGCATGGCGATTGCCAGACCACCGCCCAGGCAGTAGCCGCGGATGCGGGCGATCATCGGTTTCGGGAAGCTGTGCAGCTTGTCCCGTCCTTCGCTGGTCAGCCGGTCGTATTCGCGCTGCGCGTCGGCGTTCGAGCGGTTCTTCTCGAACTGGCTGATATCGGCACCGGAGACGAAGGCGGCATTGCCCGCGCCGGTCAGAATCACTACGCGGACGTCGCCGTCTTCACGGAACTCGTCGATGATTTCGCCGAGTCCGCTCCACATCTCGATCGACATGGCGTTGCGCTTCTCGGGCTGGTTAAAGGTGACCAGCCCGACGCCGTCATCCTTTGCCGCAAGCATCTTGCCGCCGGCGTATTCGCGGGTCGCCGTCCCGATGGCGGTATCCATCTCAGACCACTCCCTTGCTGTGCAGTGTCGCGATCTCGTCGTCGCTGTAGCCGACCGAGCGAAGCACCTCGTCGGTGCTGGAACCGGCCTCCGGCGTGGGCAGGCGGATGTCTTTCGAGAAGCCGGAAATATTGATGGCAGATGCAACCACTTCGGTATCGCCGATGGTGGGGCTGTGCATTCGCCGCGCCATGCGCAGGTGCTTCACCTGCGGGTCGGCAAAGACCTGGTCGATCGTGTAGATCGGGCCGCAGGGGATGCCGTTTTCCTCGAACAGCTCGATCCAATGATTTGCCGGCTTGGTGCGGGTGATTTCACCGATCGCAGCGTTGATCGCGGCGCGGTCGGCGCTGCGGCCTTTCTGGGTCTTCCACGTCTCGTGCTCTTTCCATTCGGGGCGGCCGATCGTTTCGCAGAACCGCTCCCAGAGCCGGCCGGAGCTGGCAGCGATGTTGATGTGGCCATCGCTGGTGGGAAACACGCCGGTGGGGATTCCGGTCGGGTGATCGTTGCCGGCCTGCTTCGGCACTTCGCCGGCGATCAGCCAGCGCGAGGCCTGGAAGTCGAGCATGAAGATCTGCGCTTCCAGCAGGCTGGTGGTGACCCAGCGGCCGACGCCGGTGCGCTCGCGGTCGAACAACGCCATCATGATGCCCAGCGCGAGCAGGTTGCCGGCGGTCAGGTCATCGATCGGAATGCCGACGCGGACGGGTCCCTGGCCGGGCAAGCCGGTGATCGACATGAGGCCGCCCATGCCCTGGGCGATCTGATCGACGCCCGCGCGGTGGCCGTATGGGCCGTCCTGTCCGAAGCCGCTGATGCTGCCATAGACGATGCGCGGATTGATCCTGCGCACGTCGTCGTACGATACCTTCAGCCGGTGCTTCACCTGGGCACGCATGTTCTCCACCACCACGTCGGCGGTGCGGGCGAGCCGCATGAACGCCTCGTGGCCGGCGGGGTCCTTCAGGTTGAGGCGCATCGCCCGCTTGTTGCGATGCAGGTTCTGGAAGTCGAACCCATTCCGGTTGCCGGCGATGTCCTCGCCACCGGCCGGCGGCGGCTCGATCCGGATCACGTCCGCGCCCCAGTCGGCCAGATGGCGCACGCAGGTCGGGCCGGCACGGGCCAAGGTGAGGTCCAGCACGGTCAGGCCATTCAGAGGCAGTCGCGTTTCGGTGCGCAGGTTTCGGTCGGCGGGGCTTTCGGGCATCACGGCGGTCCTTGTTCTGCGCGACGATTGTCCGCCCCAATTGGCCTCGGCTCAAGAGCACGGGTGTGAAGCGGGGGCTGTGCGAAGTGCCGCGATCAGCTTGAATATCGCCATGGACGTTGTGGATCTTGCGCTGGTGCTGGCGGTCGATGGCTCGGCCAGCGTGACTTTCGACGAATTCAACCTGATTGCCGGCGGGATGGCGGCGGCGCTGCGCGAGCCGGCAGTCATCCGCGGCCTGATCGGAGGGCCGGCGCACGCCAGCATGGGCGCGCTGCTGCTGTGGTCCGGTGTCGGCGCGCACGAAGTGATCACCGATTGGACCCGGATCGGATCGGTGGCGGAGGCGAAAGCGTTCGCCGATGCGGTCGATAACATGCCGCGTTCCGTCCGGGCGGGAGAGACCGCGATCGGCGAAGCCCTGCTGGCGGCAATCGAGCTCTTTGCCCGCGCGCCGGCCGAAGCCACGCGGCAGGTGGTTGATGTGATCGGCGATGGACGATCCAACGCGGGGATCCCGCCGGGCCCGATCCGCGACCGCATGGCGGCGGCGGGCATTACCATCAACGGCCTCTGCATTCTTCACGAGGAGCCCGATCTGCTGCAAAGCTATACCAATGAGGTGATCGGTGGGCCAGGCGCGTTCGCGGTGACATGCAAGGATTATGCGGAGTTTGGCGCGGCGATGCGACGCAAGCTGTCGCGCGAGGTGGGTGTGCCGATCGCGTGAAAAGCTCGATCGCTGTCGCGCCGCCGCTTTGTCGTCATCGCTATTGCGGTCGCTGGTACGGCCTGAATGGCCGATTCGATTACGACGGCTATGACGAAGGGATGTACTGGCAGACGCTGCGGGCGATGAGCGCCGGCTACAGCCTCTATGGGCGAGGCAGCGAGACCGGACATGCAGCGCTGATCGCGGCAGACTTGTACCGCACGACAACCCCGATCAGTGGGTTATCCGCTTCACATTTACGGTGTGGGGATGGAGCTGCGGATACGGTAGAGCAAGCTGCGACGTTAGAGAAAGGATGAAGCCATGAAAGGGGAGGTGCAAGGAAACACAAGGAAAAGCGCCCGCGTAAGGGCTGGAATCGTAACCGTCACGGCGTTCCAGCAGAATGATATTTAACATATCTAACGAAGGATCCATATATTTGCTGTGACTTTTGGAAGGTGCAGCGAAATTGTATCCGAGGATTGTATCCCTCTGTCTGCCTAGCGTCGAGGTGTGAGGTCAGGCGCAGCCGGTCCCGGTCTCTCTGTCCTTCTGGGTGCCGGCTCTACGGCGTGACCGCGGGTGGGCGACATCACGGCGGGCGGGGACAAGCGCGCGGTGTCCCATGCGGCACCGGATCACGTTTTGGTTGCAAAGCCTGCGCGAGTATGCAATTATTGTGTGGAAGGTCCAAGTAGCGGCACAAGCCTAGGGCGGTGCAGCATGAAAGCGATCAACCCGGGCGAGGCTGCGCGAGGCGAAAAATGAGACTTAGCGGCGATGAACAGACCGGCGACCGGTGTGACACAGTCGCGTCGTGGACGCACTAGATGCCCTATTTTCCGGAAGACCATCCGTCGGACACTCAGATTGCAACCGACCGTAGGCGACGGGGGAGGACGCAAACCGACAACCCGCACCTGATAGCGCTGTTCCGCAATCCCATCGCAGTGGAGGCCACATCGGCTGCCGACATTGCCGACCAGATTGCGTCGCGCGCACCTGCCGAGACTGACGAACATGATCCCCGTGCTTTAGCTAGAGGGGTTGTGGTCGGGGTATCTGTCGGCACCCTGCTATGGGCAATGGTCGCGCTCGTCGCTTGGCATCTCTTCTAGCGAGCTGCCACCGCTTCCATCGGTTCCAACAACTCCGGCTCGTTGTTCCGCGGCCCAAGGGCGCAGCTCTCCGCCCCGGAGCCGGGCAAGGGCCTTGCGGGATCGCCCTCTACCTTGCCGAACCATCACCACGCTGACCACTGATAGCGCGGATCACGGCGGAGAGGCTGCCAATTTGTTGGCGGCTCGCCGTCGTCTGACCTTCAGCCAAGAGAGCAAGAGCACGGCCAAGACGGAGATGGCTACGGCAATCTTCGGTGCGCGTGGCGTACTGCCGCGCGAGCGGCTCCGCCACTTTGCGGTCGGAGGTATCCAAGCTGATCCGCCAGAAGGGTGCGCCCCCGACCACCCGGTGAACGTCGAGTGGCACGCGACGTCAGAAATACCATGTATCGTTGTGGCAGTGGAGAAAGGATGATGCCATGTGCGGACCCCGTTGTATCGCAGTATTTCATCCCACCTAGGAGGGGGCATGCCAGGAAAAATGCAAGGAAAAGCTGGAGAAACCGGCCGCCTGAGGGCCGCAATCGTAACCGTCACGCCGTTCCAGCAGAACTGCAGTATCGTCTGGGATGAGGAAACCAAGCATGCCCTGGTGATCGATCCGGGCGGCGAAGTGCCACGGATTGCCGATGCGATCTCGCGACTCGGCGTCACGGTCGAGCGGATCCTGCTTACGCACGGGCATATCGACCACGCCGGCGGTGCGGCCGAGCTGGCCGAGGAATTGAGCAACGTGCCGATCGACGGACCGGACCAGCGCGACCGCTTCCTGCTGGACGGACTCTCGGCGCAGGCGAGCAGCCTCGGGTTTGCCGGCGTTCGCAACGTCACGCCGACCCGCTGGCTGCGCGAGCGCGACCATGTGAGCCTGGGCACGCATTGGTTCGACGTGCTGCATTGCCCCGGCCACACGCCCGGCCACATCGTGTTCGTGAACCAGGCCGCGCGCTTCGCGATCGTCGGGGACGTGCTGTTCAGGGGTTCGGTCGGACGGACGGATTTTCCGTACGGCGATCACGATGCGCTGATCGGCGCCATTCGCGACAAGCTGCTGCCGCTTGGCGATGATATTGCGTTTCTGTGCGGTCACGGTCCGGGCTCGACCATAGGTGCCGAACGCCGCGACAATCCCTTCCTGCGGAACCTGGAGGCGTCGTCATAAAGCTTATGTGGTTCCATCTGATGCCGTACACCGAGTTGCCGGACGCGCCCGCAACGCATGGAAGAACTGGTCGAGGCCGGCTATCTCGTGATCGGCTCGTCCGACGAGGTGACCGAGCAGCTTCGCGAGCTGGCCCGCAGCCTGAATGTCGGCCATGATGTTGCTGCTGCAATTCGGTAACATGGGCAAGGAGGTGACGATGCGCAACACGCGCCTGTTCGCCGAGCGCGTGATGCCGGAGGTGCGGGGTCTGTTCTCCGAATGGGAGGACCGGTGGTGGCCGCAACCGATGGCTGCCCCGCAGCGGGCGATGGTGCCGGCGTTCGCTCCGGAACTGCGAGCCGCGGAATGAACGCGCTCACCGCTCGCTGCTGCATTGCCGGGGGCGGACCGGCTGGCATGATGCTCGGGTTCCTGCTGGCGCGCGCCGGCGTCGATGTGCTGGTGCTGGAGAAGCACGCCGATTTTTTGCGCGACTTCCGCGGCGACACGATCCATCCCTCGACGCTTCAGGTGATGGACGAGCTGGGCCTGCTGGACGAGCTGCTGACGCGCCCGCACACCAAGGCGCGGACGCTCGGGGCACAGATCGGGGCCGAGTTCGTCGAAGTCGCAGACCTCACTCATCTGTCAGCGCGCTGCGGGTTTATCGCGCTGATGCCGCAGTGGGATTTTCTCGACTTCTTGGCGGAGCACGCGAGGTCCTTTCCGAGCTTCCGGTTGATGATGCACACGGAGGCGACCGGCCTGATCGAGGAGGGGGGTCCTATCGCCGGGCTGCACGCACGTGGACCGGACGGCGAACTGGAGATCCGCGCCGATCTTGTAGTAGCGGCGGATGGGCGGCATTCCGTCCTGCGTCAGGCGGGCGGGTTCAAGGTTTTCGATCTCGGGGCGCCGATCGACGTGCTGTGGATGCGGCTGTCACGACGCGAGGGCGATCCGCCGCTTTCGCTTGGGCGCGTCGGGCCTGGTTCGATTTTCATCAACCTCAACCGCGGCGATTACTGGCAGTGCGCGCTGGTGATCGCCAAGGGCGGGATCGAGGAGACCCACGCCCGCGGCCTGCCGGCGTTCCGCGCGCGTATTGCCGAACTGGTGCCCAATTTCGTCGACCGGGTGGACGAGCTGCAAAGCTGGGACGACGTCAAGCTGTTGAGCGTCGCGGTCAATCGCGCGCGCGAGTGGTGGCGGCCGGGGTTGCTGCTGATCGGCGACGCCGCGCATGCGATGTCGCCGGTGGGCGGCGTCGGGATCAACCTGGCGATCCAGGACGCTGTCGCGGCGGCCAATATCCTGGCGCCGCACTTGCGGCAGGGTGCCGCGGGCCCCGAGGTGCTCCGGCTCGTCCAGCGCCGGCGAGAAACACCGACCCGACTCACGCAGGGCCTTCAGTTGCTGGTCCAGAACCGCATCATCAGCCGTGTCCTGGCGACGCAGCGCACACCCAGGGTTCCGCTGGCGCTGCGCCTGTTGCAGGAGGTGCCACGGCTGCGCCGGCTGCCGGCCCGGATGATCGGCCTCGGGTTTCTGCCGGAGCATGTGCGGACTTGAGTCCCTGCGGGGTGACCGCCAACGGCGGACTGCGTCCGCCCTACGTAGCGGCATCGCCAAGTAGCCGTTCGACAATGACGCAGTCGCGCCATTGTCCATCAAGCCTGCCGTGTCGCTTATACGTGCCAATTTGCCGAAATCCCATGCGTGCCATCAGTGCCAGGCTCGCAGCGTTTTCGGGGAACACGCGCGAGACGAGCTTCCAGAATCCCGCCGCTGTTGCCGCTTCGATGAGTGCGGCCATGGCGACGCGGCCGGCGCCGTTGCCGCGATGCCCCCGTGCGACGTAGACCGAGAACTCAGCGACGCCGGCATAGCAATCTCGACTTCGGTAGGAAGAGCTTGAGGCAAACGCGATAATCGCTCCATCTTTTTCGACCACCACGATCGGGTGACGGCCGTTGAACCAGTCGGCGATTTGCTCAGCGGACCGCAGTTCGGTTTCAAAGGTCGCCACCCGATCGGCGATACCTTCGTTGTAGATTGCGGCGATGTCGGCGGCATCCTCAAGCCGAGCAGGTCGGGCGACGAAGCTCATGCCAGGCGGCTGCCTTTCTCATACCACCAACGCGAGCGGCGGACGATTTGGACGACTGACAGCATTACTGGCACTTCCACCAGCACGCCGACGACCGTTGAGAGTGCTGCGCCGGACTGAAAGCCGAACAGCGCGATTGCTGTTGCCACCGCCAGCTCAAAGAAATTGCTGGCTCCGATCAGCGCCGAAGGCCCGGCCACACACCATTCGACGCCAAGCCTCCGGTTCAACCAGTAGGCAAGGCCCGCGTTGAAATAAACCTGGATGACGATTGGCACCGCCAATAGCGCAATCACAACCGGCTGGCGGATGATTTGCTCGCCTTGTAAGCCAAACAGCAGAACCAGAGTGAGCAGCAGTGCGGACAACGAGAGCGGTCCGAGACGCCGGAGGGTACGGGTGAGTGCCGCCGATCCCCCGTGCATCAGCAGCCTGCGCCGCCAAAGCTGCGCCACGACTACCGGCACGACGATGTAAAGCACCACGGACAGAATTAGCGTGTTCCATGGCACCCTAATCGAGGACAGGCCGAGCAGCAGCGCCACAATCGGCGCGAAGGCAAAGACCATGATTGTGTCGTTGAGTGCAACCTGGCTCAGCGTGAAATGCGGCTCACCGTCAACGAGGTTCGACCACACGAATACCATGGCCGTGCAAGGAGCCGCCGCGAGCAGAATGAGGCCGGCCGTGTAGCTGCTGATCTGCTCCGCCGGCAGCCATGGACGGAACACATGCGCGACGAAGATCCAGGCGAGGAGAGCCATCGAAAACGGCTTGTTCAGCCAGTTGACGCCGACCGTGGAGGCAATGCCGCGCCAGTGCTGTCCGACCTCTCGCAGCGCCGCCGGGTCGATCTTGAGCAGCATAGGCACGATCATGAGCCAGACCAACACTGCGACGGGCAGATTGACCTGTGCGACGGTCGCGTCACCGATAACGTGGAACAGGCCCGGCATCATTTTGCCAAGAGCAATGCCGGTGACGATGCAGAGCGCGACCCACAACGTCAGAAAGCGCTCGAAGACGCCCATCGCAGGCTTCGGCGCGGCAGTGCTGCCGGCGGCTACGGCGGATTCACTCACGATGCGCGATCCTCAACAGCATCAGGACGGAGACGACCGATTGCATCGACCTGGCGCTGAAGCGCCATACGATCGAGCGAGGCGATCGGCAGTGCGAGGAACAACTTGATGCGCCGTTCCAGCATACGGAAAGCGTCGCGGAAGGCGAGCATTTGCCCGCCTGCGTCGTCATCCGCAACGGCCGCCGGATCAGGGATGCCCCAATGTGCCGTCATCGGATGACCGGGCCACACCGGGCACACTTCGCCAGCGGCCTGATCGCAAACCGTGAACACGAAATCCATGACCGGCGCGCCGGGTACTGCGAACTCATCCCAGGACTTCGTGCGCAAGCCTTCCGTAGCAAAGCGCTGTTCCTTCACCAGCCGCAGCGCGAGCGGATGCACCTCGGGCTTGGGAAAGCTGCCGGCGCTGAAAGCGCGGAAGCGGCCCTTGCCCAGCTGGCGCAAAAGACACTCGGCGAGGATGCTCCGCGCCGAATTGCCGGTGCAGAGAAACAGGGCGTTGTAAGTTCGCCCGCTCATCCGCAGCAGCTTGGTGCGCAGCATGCAGCGCCGGGCTTACGTGCCTCGATGATGGCCGAGGCGACGTAGTTCTCGACGCCGCGGCCCGGTGCCCAGCTCGCAATCATGTCGCGGCTTTCCGGTTTGACGGTCACACGGATCCCGGCGAAACCGGCATCTGCAAGCCACGCTTCAATCCGGTGTGCCGGAGCAGCACCTACGACGCACCCGCAGATGAGCGCGCGATCGGCGGCAAGCTCGGACGACAGCGGCGCCGTGTTCACCACGTCAGAGACGGCGAGGCGGCCGCCGGGTTTGAGCACGCGGAAAGCCTCTCGGAATACCTGAGCCTTGTCGGGCACCAGGTTGATGACGCAGTTCGAGAGGATGATGTCCGCGGTGTTGTCGGCGATCGGCAGATGCTCGATTTCGCCAAGGCGGAACTCGACATTTGACGCGCCAACCTTGGCCGCGTTCTCGCGTGCTTTCTTCAGCATCTCATGAGTCATATCGACGCCGATCACGCGGCCGGTTGCGCCGACTTGGCGCGCGGAGAGGAGGCAGTCGAATCCCGCTCCGCTGCCGAGATCGACAACGACCTCGCCAGTCTTCATCGCCGCGATAGCCGAGGGATTACCGCAGCCGAGGCCGAGGTTCACACCCTCGGGCACGGCCGCCAGGTCCGCGGCCGAATAGCCCATCTCTCGTGCCTGGCCGTCTACGGTTGGCTTGACATCGCAGCAGGATGACGCGGCCGGCGCACAGCAAGCGGAGACTGTGCCGGCGGCGATATCACCATAACGCGCACGCACCATCTCCTTGATCTCGGTTTCATCAGTGAGCTTATCCGACATGAGTTCAGGCGCTCCCTTTCGCGGATGGTGCGGGTTGGCAGTTTGCCTCAGGCAAGCAGATCGGCACGGAGCCGGTGTTTGGACGGCCGCAGCAGTTTTCGGTGAGGTAGAACAGCAACGCGTTCATGGCTGAATATTCGGCCGCATAGATCAACGAGCGGCCGTTGCGTGTGCATGTGGCGAGCCCCGCGTTTTTCAGCTCCTTGAGATGGAAGGCGAGCGTTGCGGAAGGCAGACCGAGCTGCTCGCCGATCTGGCCGGCCGGCAAGCCGCCCGGGCCGGCCTGAACAAGCAGGCGGTAGATATCGAGACGGGACTCCTGGGCGAGGGCGGCGAGGGCCGAGAGGGCGGCTTTCTTCTCCATCATTCTGGAGATATAGAGATAATGCGGCGGTGTCAAGGGCGATGATCGCCCCACAAGGCCGCAGTTGGGACGCTCGGATCAACGGGCAGAGGGCGCGTCGGACGGATGTAGAAATTACGATCCCTTACTCAGCTCAGATGACCGTCTTTGCATCGTGACGGTTGTACAGACCGTCACCCGGCACGCGGCACTCCGCGCAGTCTTGCGGAAGGCTCGCAGCGCTTTGTGAGCGGCGCGGCGGGTGGCACCCTCGCCCGGTTCGCTACGCGAACCGACCTCTCCCGCAGGGCGGGAGAGGTGTGATTTCTGTGATTATTGCCGTTGAATGAGTTCGATCTTGTAGCCGTCCGGGTCCTCGACGAAGGCAATGACGGTAGTGCCGAACTTCACCGGCCCGGCCTCGCGCGTCACCTTGCCGCCGCCGCGACGCACCGATTCGCAGGCGGCCGCAACGTCTGGCACGCCGACCGCCAGATGGCCGAACGCCGTGCCCAGCTCGTAGTTTTGGACGCCATAGTTGTATGTCAGCTCGATCTCCGCCCCGCTCGGGTCGTCGCTGTAGCCAAGAAAGGCGAGCGTGTATTTGCCGTCCGGCACGTCGCGCCGGCGAAGCTCCTTCATGCCGAGCAGTTTCGTGTAGAAATCGACGCTGCGCTGCAGGTCACCGACGCGAAGCATGGTGTGTAGAAACCGGCTCATGTCATGTCTCCTTCTCTATGGCGTGTTGTCCGGATCGAGACCCAGCAGGAATAGCCCGGCGGAGTCGGCTTCCGCCAGAGTGGCGTCCCGCTCGGCCAACAGGGTGCCACCGGCCTCGAAGGCAATTCCGCGCAATCCGGCGGCGACAGCGCAGCGCACCGTCTCGGGTCCGATTGTCGGAAGGTCGGCGCGGCGATCCTGACCGGGCTTCACGAGCTTGACCAGGACGCCGCCGGGACCCGGACGGGCCAGGGGGGCGCAACGTGCGAGCATCCCGTCAGTGCCCTCGGCTGCCTCGACCGCGAGCACGATTCCCTGCTGGATCACGCAGCCCTGCCCGACATCGGCCGCCCCGAGCGCCCGCGCCACCGCGACGCCACGGGTGATGTCGGCCATCGCCAGCGCATCCGGTCCTGTGCGCGAGAGCAAGCCGGCCGGGGCGAGCGCCTCGCACAGCACCTCGTGCGCGCCGACGACGCGGAATCCTTCTTCGCCCAGCACGCGCACGACAGCCGCCAACAGCCCGTCGTCGCCGGCAAAGGCGGCGCGGCCGATGCGGGCCAGGATGCGCGTGCCTTCGGCATCCGGGCGCAGGTCCAGCAGCGACGGCCGGCGAACCGGCCCGACCAGCACCAGGTCGCCGCAGCCATTGGCACGCAACGCCGCCAGGATCCGCCCGGCCGCGCCGATGCGGATGAACTCGTGCGGATAGGGGGCCAGGACGGTGCGATCGGCGAAGCCGTCGAGCCCGACCAGGAACACGCCACGCCCGGCGGCACGAGCGGCGGCGGCGACTCGGCCCGGCATGGCGCCGCCCCCCGCCAGAATCCCGAGCGCCGGCCGCGCGCTTGCGTCCATCGGCGGTTTCTCACGCTTCGCCAAGGCCCAATTTTCCGCCGATCGGAGATGCGCCGCAACCGGGGCAGACATGCGGGCGGCATTGTGACGGTCCCTGGGAATCCCGCACGGGATCGACGATATCCTTGGGGGGTGACCGCCGGTGCCTCGCCACGCGCCGACCTGGCCGAAGGACATTTCCTGATGACGACAGTTCGCTGGCAGCCGGATCGCGCAAGGCCGCGGCCCACATGGCCGGTCCCGCCGCTGTCCACGGCGATGGCGCGGGGGTTCAACGGACGCTGTCCAGCTTGCGGCAAGACGCACCTCTTCAACGGCTTCCTCAAGGTAGTCCCTGTGTGCCGAAGCTGCGGGGTGCCGCTGGGACTTGCCCGCGCGGACGATGCGCCGCCCTATTTCGTCATCCTGATTACCGGCCACATCGTCATCCCGCTGCTGCTTCTGACGCAGAAATTCGCCAACCCGCCGGACTGGGTAATGGCAGCCATCTTTCTGCCGCTGACCCTGGCGCTCGCGCTCGCGCTGTTGCGGCCGACCAAGGGCGGTATCGTCGGGGTTATAGTGGCACTCGATATGCTGAAGTCCGAACCGAAATTCGAATGACGTCCCACCCGGCCGGGACGCCGGGGGCGCGGCTCGTCCGCGTCGAGCTGGACGGCGAGCCCTTGACCCGCCTTTCGCCGCTACTCGACGCGGACCGCGCGCAGGCGGTGGCCGACCTCGCGGCGGAGAACCGCTTCGCGCCGTCCGCCACCCGGCACGGCCCGTTGATCGGGCCATTCGTGCTGCACCTCTCGATCCAGGAGGGCCGGTTGGTGTTCGACATCCGCCGCGCCGACGATACGCCGCTGACGGCCATCGGCTTGGCGCTCGGGCCGTTTCGCGGATTGATGAAGGACTACGGCCTGCTGGTGGACAGTCACGCGACCGCGGTGCAGGAAGGGCGCGAGGCGCGCATTCAGGCGATCGACATGGGACGGCGCGGTTTGCACAACGAGGGCGCGGCACTTTTGATAAAGCGGCTGGCTGGCAAGATCGATATCGACCTGCCCACTGCACGCCGCTTGTTCACTCTGCTCTGTGTGCTGCATCAGCGGCTATAAGGCGACATTCCGGCGAGCGGTTCCAATGCGCCGCCTCGGGGCTATGATCCTGCAATGAGCGACACCGACTACGAGACCGACGTTGTGCGATGGTCAGAGCGGCAAGCGGCGCTGTTGCGCGAGCGTGCGGCTGGAAGGCTAGTCAACGAAGCCGATCTCGATTGGACCAACATCGCCGAGGAGATCGAAAGTGTGGGCATCAACCAGAAGCGTGAAGTACGCCGCCGGCTCGCGCGCATATGTCAGCACCTTCTCAAGTGGGCTTTTCCGCCCGAACTGCAGTCGCGCAGTTGGCGCGCCACGCTTGCCATCCAACGGCGAGAACTGAAAGACGTGCTCAAGGACAGCCCTAGCCTCAAGCCATTCGCGGCGGAAGTACTGGAGGATACCTACCAGCTTGGGCGCGTTTGGGCCGAGAACGAGACCGGCGCCATGCACCTTCCAAAGCGAAAATGCCCCTGGACGGCCGAGCAAGTACAGGACGATGATTTTTATCCCACAGTACCAGAGCTTTGAAACGGATCCACATCCCTGACAAGTTCTGTGAGCAGTAGACGGCCGCCGGTACGAGCCCGGAGCGTGTTGGACGATAAGGAACCATTGCGACTATCACAATAATCTCGGCAGCGCGACAGGCAGACAAGCGAAGCGCATTCCGCCACTATGCAGGGCGCGCCTGCCAGCCAAGGAGCCAGACACGATGCCCGCCCCCTCACCGCTTATCGGCGCGCCGAAGACCTCGGTCGACACACCGGCTCTGCTGGTCGATCTCGATCTGATGGAGGCGAATATCGCCCGCGTCGCTGAGACGTGCCGTGCGCACGGCGTTGGCTGGCGGCCACATACCAAGGGCCAGAAGACGCCCGAGATCATCGCCAAGGAAATTGCAGCCGGCGCGATCGGCGTGACCTGCGCCAAGCTGGGGGAGGCGGAGGTGCTCGCGGCGGCCGGGCTGCGCGACATCCTGATCGCCAACCAGATCGTCGGCGCGGCAAAGATGGAGCGCCTGCGGGAGCTTCGGTTGCGCGCCGATCCGATCGTCGCGGTGGACAGTCCGGTGCATGTCCAGCAGCTCGGAGCGGCGATGCAGGGCCTGGGGCAGGCGCTTCGCGTCGTCATCGAGGTGGATATCGGCATGCACCGCGCCGGGGTTTTGCCGGGCGCGCCGGTGGTGGAACTGGCCGCAACGATCGCGGCGCAGGACGGGCTGCGCTTCGTCGGCGTCATGGGCTGGGAAAGCCATGCTGTCACGATCGCGGAGCCGGCGGAGAAGGCGCGCACAGTGGCCCAGGCCATCGCGTTGCTGACTGCCAGTGCCGAGGCGTGCCGGCGCGCCGGCTACCAGGTGAACATCGTGAGTTGCGGCGGCACCGGCACCTTCCCGTTCTGCGCCCAGCAACCTGGCGTCACCGAGATCCAGGCGGGCGGCGCGATCTTCAGCGACATGCATTACCGCACGCACTATCATCTGGATTTCCCCTGCGCGCTGACACTGCTCGCCACCGTCACCAGCCGGCCGACCCCGACGCGCGTGATCCTCGACGCCGGGAAGAAGGCGATGAGCAGCGACGCGGCCCCGCCGCAGCCGGTGGGCGTGCCGGCGGCGGCCATTCGGCTGTCAGCCGAACACGGCACGATCGACCTTGCGTCTCCGAGCGAACGTCCAAAGATCGGCGACAAGGTGGAGCTGATCGTCGGCTATTCCGATACGACCGTGCATCTGCACGAGGAGATCGTCGGCGTGCGTAACGGCAGGATCGAGGCGGTCTGGCGGGTAGCCGGGCGTGGCCGAATCAAGTAGAGCGCCGCGGTTGGAATAAAAGCGAGTTGAGACCCTTGCCATGAAGATCGACGGCGTTGCCTATCGCACGATCTGGGTGGATGAAGACGGCTGGTCGGTGCGCATCATCGACCAGACGAAGCTGCCCTGGGCGGTCGCGATCGTGCGGCTGACGACACTCGAACACGGGGCGCAGGCGATCCGGACGATGCAGGTGCGCGGCGCGCCGCTGATCGGCGCGACCGCGGCTTATTCACTGTGCCTCGCGCTGCGCGCCGATCCCTCGACCGATGCCATGGAGCGGGCGGCGGCGGTGCTGGCCGAGACTCGGCCGACGGCGGTGAACCTTCGCTGGGCACTGGAGCGGATGCTGGTACGGCTGCGCAACACTGCTGTTTCAGCGCGTCTGGAGGCGGCCTATGCCGAAGCGGCGGCCATCGCCGAGGAGGACGTCGCGCAGAACATGGCAATCGGACGGCACGGCTTGAAGCTGATCGAGGCAGCATCGGCGACCAAAGCGGGAGGGGCGGTCAACGTGTTGACCCACTGCAATGCCGGCTGGCTGGCGACGGTCGATTGGGGTACCGCGTTGGCGCCGATCTATGCCGCGCACGACAAGGGCATCGAGCTGCATGTGTGGGTCGATGAGACGCGTCCTCGCAACCAGGGTGCGGCGCTGACGGCGTTCGAGCTGGGCAAGCACGGTGTGGCGCACACGGTGGTGGCGGACAATGCCGGTGGGCACCTGATGCAGCGCCGCGAGGTGGACATGGTGATCGTCGGCGCGGACCGGGTCACTCGTAGCGGCGATGTGGCGAATAAGATTGGTACTTATCTCAAGGCGCTGGCGGCGCGCGACAATGATGTGCCGTTCTGGGTGGCGGTGCCCGCCGCCACCATCGACTGGGCGGTGTCCGACGGTATCGCGGAAATCCCGATCGAGCAGCGCAGCGCGACCGAGGTCACCAACATAACAGGTCGTGCGCCCGACGGATCGGTGCTGACGGTGCGAGTCGCTGCTGACGGCAGCGCTGCCGCCAACCCCGCCTTCGATGTCACCCCGGCGAGGCTGATCAGCGGACTCATCACCGATCGCGGCTGCTGCGACGCAAGCGCCGCCGGGTTGCTGTCGTTGTTTCCCGAGCACGCACACCTCTCCCGCTCTGCGGGAGAGGTCGCCGCGCGTCAGCGCGGCGGGTGAGGGTGCCACGGCGTGCGGGACTCTCACCCGGTTCGCTTGGCGGACCGACCTCTCCCGCAGAGCGGGAGAGGTGTCTTTCGTATGCTTGGTGTATTTATGGCACTCCTTACGCTGTCGGCCTGCGCAGCACCCCGTCCGCGGCCGGCCCAAACTGCTAAAGCAGCGCTGAACATTCCGCCCGACGCACACGATCCACCCTTCGCGACGGTTCCCTTTGAACCGATCAGCCGCGAGTCGGTGGTGGCGATCGCGCTGCGCGAATGGCGCCTGTTCGGTCAACCAGTCGATGACGATCCACCAGGCACAAGGCCCCCGCTGCCGCCGGACCAGATGCCGGAGCGCATGCCCGGCCTTTGGCAACGGGTGGGCGAGTACTGGTGGCTGGGAATGGACGCCGGCACCACCGCCTCCGGCTGGACGGGCAAGTACGATGCCGACGGCACCGCGTTCTCTGCCAACGGGGACGACGACTATGCGTGGTCGGCCGCCTTCGTTTCATACGTGATGAGAATTGCCGGCGCGGGGGCTCGCTTTCCCTACGCGGAGGACCACTCCTATTACATCGACGTCGCCAAGGAAATGGCGTTGGGGCAGACGTCCGGCTGGATCATCACAGCCGAGCGGCCGTCCGCCTACGCGCCGCAGCCTGGTGACCTGATCTGCGCGGGACGCGGCAAAGCCGCGTCGATAACTTATGATGATCTGCCGGCGCCGCACTTCCCGGCGCATTGCGATATCGTGGTGGCGACGGCACCGGGCCAAATCTCGGTCGTGGGCGGGAACGTCGATCACGCGGTCACCATGAAACACGTGCCGGTCACCGCCGATGGAAAGCTCGCAACACCGGACGGGCAAGTGCTGGACACGCGCTATCCCTGGATGGTGGTGCTGCGGGTGCTCTATCCGGCGCCGTTGTCCTGAGGAGCTATTTCCGTGCCGGCACCACGCTGATCTGGCCGCCACGTTCCAAGGTCGCCCGCGCGACCGCGTCGAGATCGGGAAGATGCGCCCGGCGGATCGCTTCCTCCAGGTCCAGATGGCTCACCCCTTTGCGGCGCATCGCTCGTGCATCTGGTTGCCCGTTGCGTGCGAGCACCGTGGAGCGGCCCTTCAGGACAAGACCAACAACGTCGGATCGCTGCGCCAGTTGGATCGCCACCCAATAGACGAAAACAATCCCTGCGGTCGCGGCCATGGTGGGGAAATACGGTGATCCCTGGGTCAGCGCGCGGCTGAGATTGGACCCGATAAGAATCGACAGCACGATGTCCAGCGATGATTGCAGGCCGAACGCACGCAACCCGGCGACGCGAATCAACGCAAGGCCGTAGGCGAATGTCAGGACGCCTCGATCCGTCATCTGCCACCAGGTGATTTCTCCGCGATCCGGACCGATCACCAGATAGATGCCGTGCATGCGAAGACCCCTCCCCGTTTGAGCCTTGTGGGAGGGAGGCCATGCCGAGGTGCATCAGGCTGCCGTCAAGGTGTCTGCGCCCCGTCCTGACGGTTCTGCTGTTCGGCTTCTCGGCGCGCGGCGTCCTCACGGCGTCGTTGCTCGACTTTCGCGTGGTGATGTCCGATCGCGCAGCCGGCCATGCTGCCGAGCACGGCATGGTGACCGGCGAAATGGCCCACGCCGGCGCCAACCGCGGCGCCGCTGAGGCAACCGGCGGCTGAGGCGGTGCCGGCGGAGATGGTTAGCAACAGGGCCGAGGCGAAGATCGATTTCATGGCGTCCTCTCGTGCGGGCAGTGGCCGAACGGCAACCGGAACGTCGGCGAGCAAGCGCCGGTTCCCCCGGCGATCGGCGGGCGAGGTCCGCATCGGCATCTCCGGCTGGACCTATGCGCCCTGGCGCGGCGTGTTCTATCCGCGCGGCCTGCCTCACACGAAGGAACTGGAATTCGCGGCGAGCCGGTTTCGCACGATCGAGATCAACGGCACGTTTTATGGGCTGCAGCGGCCGCAAGCCTTTGCCGATTGGGCCGCCAGCACACCGGATGACTTCGTCTTCTCGGTGAAGGGGTCGCGCTACATCACGCACATGTTGAAGCTGCGCGATCCGGCGAAGCCGCTCGCCAACTTCCTGGCCTCCGGGGTGTTGCGGCTGGGATCGAAGCTGGGGCCGGTATTGTGGCAGTTTCCGCCGCAATTCGCATTCGTGCCGGAGCGGATCGAGCCGTTCCTGCGCATTCTGCCGCACGATACGGCGGCGGCAGCGGAACTTGCCCGTCGCCACGATGCCCGGCTGAGCGGACGGGCGTGGACGAGGACCGATGCCAGCCGGCCGTTGCGGCACGCTTTTGAAATACGCCACGACAGCTTCCGCACGCCGGAATTCGTCGATCTGCTGCGGCGGTACGATGTAGCATTGGTTTGCGCTGATACTGTCGAATGGCCGCTGCTGATGGATGTGACGTCGGATTTCATCTACTGCCGCCTGCATGGCTCGAAGGAGCTGTATGCCAGCGGATACGATGATACGGCGCTCGATATCTGGGCGAAGCGGGTGGCGGCGTGGGCGCGCGGTGGCGAGCCGGGAGATGCCGAACGCGTCGGGGGACGTGCGCGGCGGCGGCGGCGAGATGTGTTTGTTTATTTCGATAATGATGCGAAGGTCCGGGCACCTGGTGATGCTGCTGGGTTGTGCGAGCGGGTGTCGAAGATGCTTTAGAGTCGGGTCATGCGCCGGCACCCTCACCCGCCGCGCTTACGCGCGGCGACCTCTCCCGCAGAGCGGGAGAGGTGACCTCGATCAGCAGGTCCGGGCGGATGTCGTCGATGTGGCGGGCGCCGAGCATCGCCATGTCCCGGTCGATCTCCTTCGCCAGCAGGGAGATGGCGTGCCGCACACCGGGCTCCGAGGCGTATGCGGCGGCAAATAGAAAGGGACGGCCGACGAAGATGCACTGCGCGCCAAGGGCGAGGGCTTTCAAGACGTCGGTGCCTCGGCGGAAACCGCTGTCGATCATGACTGTCATTCCGCGGGCTTCCACCACGGCCGCCCGCAAGACCTGGATCGGCGAGGCGGCGTAATCGAGCTGCCGTCCGCCATGGTTGGAGAGGATCACGCCATCGACGCCGTGCTCACGCGCCCGCGCGACATCGGCGGGCGAGAGCAGGCCCTTCAGGACAAGGGGCCCTTTCCACAGTTCGCGCATTATCCGCACATGCTCCCACGAGAGGCTTTCGTGTGCGGCAATGCCTTTCACCTTTGAGGAGAACAGGCCTGGTCCGCCGTTCGGCTCGAGATTCACGATGTGCGGAATGCCGCGTTTGAGCAGGATGCGCCCAAGAACGCTGGTCAGCCAGCGGGGATGGGTCGCGACATCGAAGCTCAGTCGGGCGTTCGGTCGGATGGGAAAGCTGAAGCCTGCACGGGCGTCAGCTTCGCGGTTCGAGCCGATCGGAACGTCGGTTGTCAGCGCCAGCACCGCAATTCCGGCGCGGGCGACGCGTTCGACCATGCCATCGATTGCCTGCCGATTGGGCGACTGATAGGCGGCGAACCAGGCGTTGGGATTTGCCCGCGCCACCTCTTCGAGCGGCTCGATGGAATTCGCGCTCAGGATGAAGGGAATGTTCGCTTCGGCTGCCGCGCGGGCCATGACCGTGTGGCCGTCATAGGCGACCAAACCGCTGCCTCCCATCGGCGCGATACCGAAGGGGGATCGGTATTCTCTGCCGAACAAGGTGACCTGCTGCGCGCGTTCGCTGACGCCGACGAGAGTGCGGGTGACAAATCGCCAATGGTCGAACACGGCGCGGTTGGTGCGCAGCGACGTCTCGGTCTCGGAGCCGTGCGCGACGTAGTTGTATACGGCGTGTGGGAGCCTGCGGCGCACCGCCGCCTCGAAATCCTCCAGATCGAGGATGCGTTTCAGCCTGCTTTCAGTTTCGGTTGGCGGAGCGAGATGGTTGGATCGCCGCGGCAGCAAATGCATGGGCTCACTCCAGCGGGTCGATCAATGCCAGGCCGCTTTCGGGGTCGCGTCGCTTGCGGAGATGTGCCGGACTTTCGGTCAACACGACTTCGAGCGTCGGTCGCACGTGCGCCTCGAACAGGTGGCCGGCGACCGCGCTGCCATCTCGTCTGCCTAGCACCACGTGCACATGGAGCGAGCGCTCGCCGTCCGGCGCGAGCGCGATGTCGCCGATCAGCGAGGCCACCTCGACCTGCTCGGCGAACCGGTTGCGCTGGTAGTGCTTGTGCTCCCAGTCGAAATAACCCAGCACCACGTCGCTGAAGGCACCGATCGCGGTGAGCTGGGAGGCGCTCAGTTTCTCGCGATCGGCGAAGGCCTTGATCGCGGATATGGCTTCGTCTCCGGTTTCGAGGATGACGGCGAAGGTCCGCAGACCGTCGGCCGCGTGAACGAGTTTTGCGTTCATGAGAGAGGTCCCATGCCGTGTTCGCTTCAACTGTAAAGGGGCAGTCTGGTTGCAGCGTCACTTGCACCTCTCCTGGTCCGCGGGAGAGGTGACCGCGCATGAGGGTGCCGGCGCACGAGCACCCTCGCCCGGTTCGCGAAGCGAACCGACCCTGGATCAAGTCCAGGGCAGGCTCTCTCCCGGCAGAGCGGGAGAGGTGGTCCTTTGGTGCGGTGGTCCGGTGGTCCTGGCTTGTCGCCGACGGGATCGTCTCGCACATTTGGGTATGTCGTCGAGTCGCTTCCCGGGGCTGCCGCCATGCTGCACCTGACCAAGCTCGCGGTCGGGGTGCGGGATCTCGATCACCTGCGCGCCTTGCAGGCCGAGCGCGCCGGACGCGACCCGCCGCTGCGGCATCGGACGCGCAACTTTCCTCGGCGTGCCGAGGAAGTCACAGATGGCGGTTCGATCTACTGGGTGATTTGCGGCTTCATGCAGGCGCGGCAGCGGGTGCTCGATATCGTCGAGGATCAGTGGAGCGACGGCAGCACCTGTGCCGGCCTGGTGCTGGATCCGGCGCTGGCGCCGCTGATCGGCCGCCCGACCAAACCGTTCCAGGGCTGGCGGTATCTGACGCCGGAGGACGCGCCGCCGGACCTGCTCGTTGCGCCTCCGGCGCCAGGCGAGGACCAGCTTCCGCCGGTGCTTCGGCGCGAGCTGCAGGCGTTGTGCCTTATATGAGACATCGGTCGAAACGATCACATTTGGCCGCCGTAAGGGCTTGCCCGACTCCGCGACGATCGGCTTAGGCTCTGGCCGATTCAGGGCCAGGCGATGGCCTGGATCTCGCAACCCCGCCCGCAACGCCTGTCCTTCTGGAGTCCATCCGTGAGCACTCTCCGCAGACTTGTACTCGCTGCCACTGTCATTGCCGTGTTGCCTGTGGGCGCCATGGCCGCTTCGCCGGACGCCTCGAATGGCACCACGACCGCAACGACCGCCGCCGCCCCTACGCACCACAAGAAGCCGGTGCACCACGTGTCGCACAAGACACATAAGCCGAAGCCGACCTCCACCCCCACTCAGAGCTGACCGGTCCGGGTCCGTTCTCCAAGGGGGCTCTCGCCCCCTTGTTTTTTAGGCTGAGCTTTCCCAGCTTTTTTTAGCCGACCTACTGAAAACTTCTGATGTGCTGCGAGGCTTTCGATAGTTTGGTTGCAACCGGATCAGACTTTCGGTGCCGGGCACCAGCCGCGGGCCGCGCGAGCATCCCTCTGTGTTCCCCGTGGTCCTCCGCGCTTCCTCCGTGCGAATCAAAGGTGCAACGGTTCGCACGACCGCGCGGTATGTCGCAACACTGCGGCAAGGCGCCCTCCGTGGCCTCCCATCCACGGCCCGTGCGGTAGTGCATTTATTTTTGATTCGCACGGAGGAGCGCGGAGGACCGACCACGGGGAACACGGAGCCCGCGTGCTTCTGGCAGAAGGGCTCTACAAGGGCGAGCGGGTTGGTGACGGTTTCAAGGCTGACGTTATTGCGGCGGAACAGTCGGTCAAAATCTCCGTGCAGCGGTACTACACGAATGTCGCTCATGCGATGAGCTCATGCAACGATGGCGGGACCGCCGTGCGGTGGCCCCGTTCAATTGCCTCGGATATGCGCCGGATTCGGTGCACGATTCCTCGGGGCGGCCCGGTACAGGCGGCATAATAC
>Ga0335074_10001862_pt1 | contig 28595 bp, 26 predicted proteins | sample Lox_Sample_23_FD_206715 | JGI IMG/M metagenome (GOLD analysis project Ga0335074, IMG submission 206715) | Soil microbial communities from Loxahatchee National Wildlife Refuge, Florida, United States - Lox_Sample_2.3 | ecosystem: Environmental > Terrestrial > Soil > Wetlands | place: USA... | reverse complement strand
TGACCGTACGTGCTGGTCACGTTCTGGATGCAGAGATCCAGGGTCGTGTCACCGCCGTAGAACAGCGTGAGGTCGCCGCGGTACTGCCAGGTCTGCTGCGGGGTGCCGAGCGCGAGGCAGGGCTCCATCGTCGGAATAGTGCCGGCGCTGGGCTCCGCGGAGCCCGCATCGAGGCACATCTGGTCCTGGCCGCCGCTGTTGTACTCGGCCATCCGGCCGCCGACGGTGTTGGTGTTGGTGGCGTTGAACTCGTACACCGCGTGCAACGTCCGGTCACCCTCTGCGGTGCCGCTGTAGCCGGGCAGCTGCCCGCTGAGGCCGTAGGACTGGATGAACGCGTAGGTCGGCACGTACTTCACGATGCCGGCCTTGCACGGGATCGCGTTCGACGACCACCAGCTGGTCGTCGAGTCGGTCTCGTGCGAGGTCGGGTCGGTCTGGAAGTACGTGATCACCGCACGGTAGGTCGCGGTCTCGCTCGACGGCGTGATCTGCTCGACGGTCCCGGTGATCTGGTCGCCGGCAACGGTCACCGTCTGTGCCGGGCTGCCCACGGTCAGCGTCACGCCGCCGGAGTCGCTCGGGTCCGTACAGGGCAGCTTGGTGAGGTCACCGCCACCGTTCGTCGAGGTGTTGCGCAGCTGGCCGAGCGCGGCCTGCATGCCGGCCTGGGCGGCGTCCACCGTCCGCACCTGCTTCTGTGCAAGCGTCGTCGGTCCGACCTGGTTGATCATGATGTTGGCCACCGCGACGCTTACCACCGCGATGATGAGGATCAGGAACAACGTGAAGATCAGCGCGAAGCCGCCGTCGTCGTTCTGACGGCTGCGCACGATCCGGATCAATCGGTTCATGGACGACCAACCTGGGTGCATGTTGCGGTGGTGGGTGCGGTGTCTGACGTCGAGTTGATCGCAGTCAGGGTGACCTGGCTGTTCGAGCTCGTGGAGGGCGCGCCGCTGGTCGCCGTGAATGTCACGGTCAGCTCTTCTTTTGCGTCCGCCGACGATGTCGGCGAGATCGAGAAGACCGGGGTCGAGCCGACCTGGCTGATGCCGATCGCGGCGGTCGACCAGTTGGTCGCCGTCACGGTGCCAGTGCCGGTCAACGGGGGCTGCCAGGTCCGCCATTGCAACTTGCCGCCGGCCGAGACCCAGCGCCACTGAGTGCAGGTCTGCTGCTGACCGGTGTTGCCGGTCTGGAACTCGAAGTAGAAGTTCCCGTCCGTGCCGGTGCCGGGCGCGGTGATCGCATTGGCGTACCGCGCCGAGTGGTCCAGCAGCGTGATCACCTTGCGGGCGGCGGACATGTCGTTGCTCTGACCGTTCTGCCGCCGGCTCTCGCGCATCATGTTGACGATCGCCGTCGTGATGATCGCCATGATCATCGTGAAGATGATCATCACCACCAGCAGCTCGATGAGGGACGTGCCCTCATCAGAGCGCTGGATCCGGTCTCGTAGTCGACGCATCGCTAGCTCGCCGTCATCGTCTTGGAGTAGGCGTTACTGACGCCGCCGTCGGGGTTGGTGACCGTGATGACCACCGTCACGCTCCCTGAGGTCGGTGTGGCGAGCGCCTTGGCGCTGAAGCTCAACGACGTCGAGCTCGTGACGGTCGTCGCGGAGATGCTCGTCATCGACGTCCCGTTCTCGGTGATCGTGACCGTCGCGCCGCTCACGAAGCCGGTGCCGGTCAACGTGTAGGTCGTCGACGAGTTGTGCTTGACGGTCGCCGGCGTCACCGCCGTGATCGTCGGTGCCGCGTCAACCGTCAGCCCGATGGATGCCGATCCGCCGTCGGGGTTGGTCACCGTGATGGTGTCGGTGCCCGTGGCGGTCGCGTTGAAGTTGTTCAGCACGATCGAGGTCGAGGTGATCGTGCCGACCGTCCAGGTGCCGTTGCTCGCCGCGACGGTCAGGCCCGACTGGAAGCCGGTGCCGACCAGCGTGATGGTCTTCGCCTGGCCCTTGACGACCGGCGAACCCGTGATCGACGTGAGGGTCGGCTTGGGGGTGATGGTGATCGAGTAGCTGGACACGCCCCCGTCGGGGTTGGTCACGGTCAGCAGGTCCGGACCGGTCGACGTGGGCAGGAAGTTGTTCAGGGTGATCGACGTCGAGGTCACCGTGCCCAAGGTGAACGTGCCGTTCGCGGCCGCCACGGACAGGCCGGTCTGGAAGCCGGTGCCGGTCAGTGTCTCCGTGTGGGACACGCTGACGAGCGCCGGGTTCGGACTCACCGAGGCGATCGCCGGTGGCGCATCGACCGTCAACGAGAAGCTCGCCGTGCCCCCGTCCGGGTTGGTGATGGTGAGGGCGTCGGTGCCAACCGTCGAAGCCGTGACCGACAGGGTCATGCTGGTCGACGTCAGGCCGCTCACCGTCAGCCCACTGCCGTTCGTCTGGCTCACGGTGAGGCCGCTCACGAAACCGGTGCCGGCGATACTCACGCTGATGGTCTGGCCGGCGACCACCTTGTTGGGCGTCGCGCTGTTGACCACCGGCGGCGCGTCCACGGCGAACGACATCGTGTTGCTGGCGCCGCCATCCGGGTTGTAGATGATGACGGTTGCGGGCGTGCCGACCGTGATGCCGGTCAGGCTCAGCGACACCGCGGTCGACGACAGGTAGGTCGCGCTTCCGGTCGCGTTCACCACGACCGGGGTGAAGCCGCTCTGGAAGCCGGAGCCGCCGACCGTGACGCTGAGCGTCTGCCCCGACACCAGGGCGGTGCGGCTGACCGACGTCTCCTTCGGCGCGGTGATCGTCCACGTCGCCGTGGTCAGGTCGGGGTTCGTCATCGTGATCGTCGCCGTGCCACCGTTGGTGGGCCCGGTGAAGTTGGTCAGCGTGACGGAGTCGTCGTTGGCATCGCCGTTGTTGATGCTCTTGCCGGTGACCAAACCGGAGGTGCCGGTCCAGCTCGCGCCGGTCGCCGCGAAGGTCGCGCCGGACTCGAACCCGCCACCGGTGAGAGTCAGGTTCTTCGCGGTCGGTGTCCAGCCTGAGGCCGAGGTGAGGTTCGGCAGCTCCGTGATCGAGGTCTGGAAGTGACCACCGTCGGTGTTGATCACCGAGAGCGTGTAGGTGCCCGGCTGGTCGTAGGTCTGCAGGCAGAAGTCCACCTCGGACCCGCTCGGTTGGTAGATGCTCGCCGACGGAATCGTTCCGCCGCCGGTGGAGATCAAGACCCTGATGTTCGACTTGAGGTACGCGCCGCCGGTGAAGGAGAACAGCGTGCCGGCGTACGTGTTGCCGTTCGTCGTGCAAGAGCTCGCGTCATTGTCGTTGACGACCGTTCCGGACGCCGGGGTGGTCAGCGTGGCCGACGGGGTGCTGATGTTCGTGTTGAACAACGGGTCCGAGCTCGGGTCGATCAGCGTGCTGGTCGAGTAGTTGCATCCGTTCGCACACGTCCCCGCGGAAGTCCACGTCACGTAGACGGAGACCCGGTACTCCTGGGTCGTGGACGACGTCTGGGTCGGCGTGCAGAACCCGGTCGTGTTGTTGTACCAGCACACGTCGATGAACGTGGTCAGGGAGTACGGCACGCTGTTGACGCTCTGGGTGACGGTCAGCGGGACGACCTCGTTGCCGGTGGTCGACGCGGTCGAGTCGTAGTTGCCGGCGTTGGTGGTGTCGTCCTGCGCGCTGATGTTGAGGGCGGTCGCGGCCGCGCTCGAGTAGAGCGCTGTGACCTCGGCCTGGGTCCGCCCGGACACCAGCTTGCTCACCGGCAGGGAGGTGACCGTCTCCATCTGCTGGTTGGCAAGGTAGACCGCTTCTTGATGCTGGCGCTGGTCGTTCACCCCGCGGATGTTGGCCACGAAGAACGCGACGCTCGCCGCTGACACGATCGCGATGATCAGCAGGGCGACCATCATCTCGACCATGGAGAAGCCCTCGTCCGGCCGGGAGCCTGGTCGCAGGGCACGCGAGAAGAAGCGGGTCACGTCGGCTCTATCGGCACGAGCATGGCGATGATTGATAGCCATCTGGGTGGATCGCCCGGTCAACCTGTGACGCTGTCGCCCGGGGTGCCGCCGGTGGTGACCGGACACCCGGTTGCGCCGTTGGGCTGCAGCCCGCCGCCCTGGCTGTCGTAGTACCAGACCTTGGGGTCGCCGGCATGGCTTGCGGACAGGCAGTATCCGTAGTTGCCGATGAAGTCGACCACGGACAGCGTGACGCCGCCGCTCGGCTTGATCGTCGGTTCCTTTGCCTGGATCTCGGCGATCGTCCCGTAGCTGGCGAAGTCGTCGAGGTAGATCTCTTCGAAGTTGGCGAGGTTGCGCAGGTCCTCCTTGGAGGCCGTGTCATAGGCCTTGAGCCGCTGGTTCAGGAAGACCGGGATGGCAATCGCCGCAAGGATGCCAATGATGATGATCACGACAAGCAGCTCAATCAGGGTGAACCCGGCATCGACCTCGTCGGTCTGCGGCCGGTGGTGCGCTGCGATCACTGAGGCCCTCCCCTTTGCGTCCCTCGTCGATCGCCCGATCCGAGCCTGCGGCTATGAGGCTCCGGATACCGAGCAGGTGTAGCCAGAGGTGCTGAGTGGCTGGAGTCCCCCGTTGTTGCTGTCGTAGAACCAGGTGTTTCCGGACGCGGCCGTCGCGGTGATGCAGTAGCCCTTCGACCCGGCAGAGACGATCGTCATCGCCGGCGTGCCCCCGCTGTACTCGCCGGCCTGGGAGAACTTGAAGCCCTCGGCCGATTTCAGCTGGCTGGCGCTGTCGGTGTAGGTGTTGAAGTCGGTGCTGTAGGCCTCTTCGGCGTTGGCGGCGGCGACGAGGTCGGACTTGACCGCCACGTCGTAGCCCTTGTCGCGCTGGCTCAGGAAGACCGGGATCGCGATCGCGGCCAGGACGCCGATGATGATGATGACGACCAGGAGCTCGATCATGCTGAAGCCGGCGTCAGTGGCGTCGGCGGTCCGCTGTTGGGCGGTGCGGAACACGTGATCGCCTCCATTCCGGTTGAGGGTTCCGGGCCCGGTACGGGCCGTACCGGCGGCTTGCAAGCGTTGGAGGCCCGCAGCAGATGCCGCGGGCCTCCAACGACGTTCGGTCAGATCAGCTGGCGCCGCTGACCCCACAGGTGTACGACGACGCCGCCGGCTGAACGCCGCCCGCGCTGCTGTCGTAGAACCACGTGTTGCCCGACGCGGCAACGCCGGTGATGCAGTAGCCCTGGTTCGTGTTGGACACGATGGTCAGAGCCGCAGTGCCACCGTTGTAGTCGCCACCGGCGGAGAACTTGAAGGACTCCTTGGTGGCCAGGTTGCTGGTGCTGTCGGTGTAGGTGTTGAAGTCGGTCAGGTAGGTCTCCTCAGCAGTCGCGGCGGCGACGAGGTCGGACTTGACGGCCGCGTCGTAGCCCTTCTTGCGCTGCTGGAGGAAGACCGGGATCGCGATCGCGGCAAGGATGCCGATGATGATGATCACGACCAGGAGCTCGATGAGAGTGAAGCCACCCTCATTCTCCTCCTGCATCTTGCGGAGTCGAGCGAGCATTGCGGATCCTTCCGTTGTACTTTCGGTGAGCCGCGCTGGTGAGCGCTCCCCCTCTGCGCGGCTCCCCCGAAAGGGTGCCGGCCGAGGCAGCCCGGCTAACTCACGTTGGGAGCTGTGAGTCCCGTAGCTTTGCGACCCCGCCTCACGACGGGTGTGCCCTTGCCTGGCCTTACGGCTCGATGACAAGGGATAGATCGGCTTTCCGCCGACGGACTTGAAGGGCCGGAGGCCTTGTATTTGGCCGAATTCTGTTAGCCCATTCGGCCGCATGCACGAACTGCCGCCACACGACCACGACGCGGCGCCCCGAGCCCGGGGCGCCGCGTACGCAGGGAGGGATACCGCTTGGTTCAGCTTCCGACGTGGTTGTACACGTCGAAGATCGGCAGGTAGAGACAGACGATCATCGAGCCCACGAGGCCACCGAGCACGGCGATCATGATCGGCTCGATCAGAGCGGTCAGTGCCTCAGTGGTCGCCTCGACCTCCTGGTCGTAGAACTCGGCGATCTTGTGCAGCATCGTGTCGAGCGCGCCGGTCTCCTCGCCGACCGCCATCATCTGCACGACCATCGGTGGGAAGACATCGTGCTGGCTCAGCGGCTGGGTGAGCGACTCGCCGTTGCGGACGCTGTCCTGCACGTCGCGCACGGCCGCGGTGATGGTCCAGTTGCCAGTGGTCTCCGAAACGATCTCGAGTGCCTGGAGGATCGGGACGCCTGAGTGGATCATCGTGCCCAGGTTGCGGGCGAACCGCGCGATGGCGACCTTCTGGAACAACATCCCGAACACCGGAAGGCGCAGCTTCCACGGGTCGACGATCCGGCGGACGCGCTCCTGGTGCTTGATCCGCTTCCAGGTCATGAGCCCGGCGATCCCGCCGATGATCATGATCGGCAGGATGAACTTCATCGCATGCGAGATGTCGACCAGCATCTGGGTCGGGGCGGGAAGCTGCGATCCCAGCGAGGAGAAGATCTTCGCGAACGAAGGAACGACGAACGTCAGCATGACGATCAAGGCGATGATCGCGATGCAGCCGACCACGATCGGGTAGGTCATCGCGGCCTTGATCTTCGAGCGGAGCTTGACCTCCGCCTCGTAGTTCTCGGCGATCTGGAGCAGGACCGCGTCGAGGAAGCCACCGATCTCGCCGGCCTTGCAGAGGTTCACCATCAGCGGTGGGAAGACCTTGGGGTGCTTGCCCATCGCGAGGGACAGCGCCGACCCGGCTTCGACCTCGTTGCGAACCTCGCCGATAACCCGCGCGAGCTCCTTGTTCTCGGTCTGCTCCGCCAGGATGGTGAGGGCCCGCATCAGTGACAGGCCGGAGTTGATCATCGTGGCGAACTGCCGCGAGAAGATCGCCAGGTCCTTGAGCTTGACCTTGGTACCCATGCCCGGGATCTTGATCTCGGTCTGCAGGCCCGAGTGCGCCTCGGTCACCGACACCGGGGCGTAGCCCATCGACTTCAGCCGCTGGACGACGGCGGCCTCCGTCTCGGCCGCGAGCTCGCCGTTGACCAGCTTGCCTGATCGGTCGCGGACCGCGTACTTGTACGTCGTGACTGTTGCCATGGTGCGTCCTCTCAGGCCCGGCCGGTCAGCCGGTTGAAGTCCTCGACGTGATGGCACTTGTCGAGCGCGGTCTCGTAGGTGATCCGGCCCGCCTTCACCAGCTCGGCCAGGTGCTGGTCGAGGGTGTGCATCCCGTACCGCGCCCCGGCCTGGAGTGCGGAGTAGATCTGGTGGGTCTTGCCCTCGCGGATCAGGTTGCGGATGGCGGGGGTGGCCACCATGACCTCGGTCGCGACCGCACGCGCCTTGCCGTCGTAGGTCTTGCACAACGTCTGGCAGACGACGCCCTGGATCGCACCGGCGAGCTGGACGCGGATCTGCTGCTGCTGGTGCGACGGGAAGACGTCGATGACCCGGTCGATGGTCTGCGCCGCATCCTGGGTGTGCAGGGTCGCGAACACCAGGTGGCCGGTCTCGGCGGCGGTCAGTGCCACCGAGATGGTCTCGAGGTCACGCATTTCGCCGACCAGGATGATGTCGGGGTCCTGGCGCAGAACGTGCTTCAGGGCGTTCTGGAACGACCAGGTGTCCTCGCCGACCTCGCGCTGGTTGACCAGGCAGGCCTTGTGGCTGTGCAGGAACTCGATCGGGTCCTCGACCGTCATGATGTGGTCGTGCCGCTGGCGGTTGGCCAGGTCGACCAGAGAGGCCAGGGTCGTCGACTTACCGGAACCGGTCGGCCCGGTGACCAGGACGAACCCGCGCGGCAGCATGGCGAAGTTGGCCACGCTCGGCGGGATGCCGAGGTCCTCGAGCGCCTTGATCTCGTAGGGGATGATCCGGAACGCCGCACCGAGGGCGTCCCGCTGGCGGTAGAGGTTGACCCGGAAGCGGGCCCGGCCCGGAAGCGCGAACGCGAAGTCCAGCTCGAGCTCCTCCTCGAAACGCTCCCGCTGCTTCTGGGTGAGAATCGCGTACATCATCCGCTGGATGACCGGAGGCGTGAGGATCGCACGGTCCTCCATCGGGACCAGCGTGCCGTTCATGCGCAACGTCGGGCGCGCGCCCGCTGACAGGTGCAGGTCGGACGCACCGCTGTCCTGGCACTCCACCAGCAGCTCGGAGAGCAAGCCGGCCTCCAGGCCGCTGTCCTCCTCCAGTGCCGCACGCGCATAGCTGGTGTCGAGGTCGACCTGGGGGTTGACCGAGCCGAGCGGAGGCTCGTTCGGCGGCGGAGCCATGGGCGGAGCCATCGGAGGCGCCACTGGCGCAGCCGGCGGCGGCAGCGTAGGAGCCACCGACGGCAGTGGCGCCGCGGCGGCGGGTACCGGGGCCGGGGCAGCCGGCGCGACCGACGGCGCAACGGGCGCCACCGACGGCAGGAGCGTGGCGGGCGGCGCGGACGGTGAGGTCACCGTGCCGCCGTCCGGCGACCACCCCGGGTCGAGCGGGCTTAGGCCGACCGGCGGAGCCGATTCCGACGAAACCATCGGCGGAATGGACGAAGCGTCGTTGCCCTGAGTCTCCACCTGCATATCCCCTCGTGTGAGGTCGTCCGCGAGCAGCGAGACCGCTCCCGCCTCAGGTCTGCATCGGCCTGCTTCCGCCCGGTCTTGAGAAAACGGGCGCTCGCCCGATCGGCCGAATGGCTCAGACCACGACGCGGAGAATCTCCTCCAGTGACGTGACGCCGGCCACGGCCTTGTCCATCCCGTCGAGGCGCAGTAGTCGCATCCCCTGCTCCCGTGCGGTACGGCCGATCTCGATCGCCGAGGCTCGTGCCACCGTGAGCCGCTCGATGTCCTCGCTCACGGTCATCACCTCGTGCAGCGCGAGCCGGCCGCGGTAGCCGGTCTTCGAGCAGGCCGAGCACCCGACTGCGCGGTAGAGCGTCGGCAGCGGCTCGCCGTCCTCCCAGGGGAACTGCGCCGAGCGCAGCACCGAGGGCTCCGGCGTGTAGGGCTCCTTGCACTTCTCACACAGCCGCCGGGCGAGCCGCTGCGCGAGAACGGAGTCAAGCGCCGAACCGACCAGGAACGGCTCGATCCCCATCTCGACCAGTCGGGTCATCGCCGAAGGCGCGTCGTTGGTGTGCAAGCTGGTGAGCACGAGGTGACCGGTGAGGGCGGCCTCGATCGCGATCTGGGCCGTCTCGTGGTCCCGGATCTCACCAATGAGGACGACGTCGGGGTCGGAACGCAGGATCGACCGGAGTGCAGTCGCGAAGGTCAGGCCCGCCTTCGGGTTGGTCTGAACCTGGTTGATCCCGGCAATTCGGTACTCAACGGGGTCCTCGACCGTGATCACGTTGATCTCCGGCCGGCTGACGATGTTCAGCGTCGCGTAGAGCGTCGTGGACTTCCCGGATCCGGTCGGTCCCGTCACGAGGATCATCCCGTACGGCTTCTGGAAGCTCACCGAGTACCGCTCGTAGTTGCCGTCGCTGAACCCGAGATCGGACAGGTTCAGCATCGCGGTCGAGTTGTCCAGCACTCGCATGACGACCTTTTCGCCCCACACCGTGGGAAGCGTCGCCACCCGCAGGTCGATCTTCTTCCCGCTCACGGTGACCGAGAGCCGGCCGTCCTGCGGGATCCGGCGCTCGGCGATGTTGATGTCCGCCATGATCTTCAGGCGGCTGGTCACGCCGGACTGGATGTTGCGAGGCGAGCGCATGATCTCGTGCAGCACGCCGTCGATGCGGAACCGCACGCGCAGGTCCCGCTCGGTCGGCTCGAGGTGGATGTCCGAGGCCCGGTCGTTGATCGCCTGCGTGATCAGCAGGTTGACGAACTTGACGATCGGGGCGTCCTCGACGACCTCTTTGAGGTTGTCGAGCCCGGTGTCCTCTTCCTCATCGAGGGCCATCGTGAGGTCATCGAGGTCGGAGTCCGCGCGGTGGAAGCGGTTGATCGCCGCGCTGACGTCGGACTTGGTCGCGACGACCGGCTTGACCTCGATGCCGGTGATCGAGCGGATGTCGTCGAGCGCGAAGACGTTCGCCGGGTCCGACATCGCGACCAGCAGCTTGCCGTCCTCGAACCCGATCGGGAGCGCGTTGTAGCGGCGGCAGACGATCGGGGGCACGGTCGACAGCGCCGAGCCGTCGATCGGGAACTCCGTGAGGTCGACGAAGCGCATGCCGATCTGCTGGGCGAGCGCTGCGACCAGTTGGCTCTCGGTGAGCACGCCGCGGTCGACCAGGACGCGACCGAGGGCGCGCCCGACGCGCTGGTGCTCGTCGTAGGCGTCGGCGAGCTGGTCCTCAGTGACCAGGCCGTCCTCGACCAGGATGTCGCCGAGCTGCTTCACGCCTTACCCCCGCTGGTCGAGTGGTGGACGACGGACCGCGATGCGCTGGATCCGATCGGCAGCGACTGCTTGAAGTCGCCGTTGTGGGCGACGCCGGCGGCCACTGCGAGCAGCGCCACACCGACGAGGACTGCTCCGGAAAGCAGCCGGGCACCCGGGCGGCCGGTCGCGGCCGCCCGTTCTGCGGCCGAGCCATCGGCAGGCGCGGCCCAGCGCGCCGCGGCGACCAGCCCGGCAAGGATCGCGACGACCTCGAAGTCGGCTGCGTAGGACCAGTCGAAGTCAACTGCCGAGTGGACGAGCAGCGCACCGAGGCAGAGCGGAACGACGAACCCGCCGGTCGAGAAGTCGCGGCGTCGAACCGCGCCGATCAGCGCTGCGACGACGTACCACGAGATCGCCGCAAGAGCGAGCAGGAAGGGTACGCCGAGCAGCAGCCCGCCGTCCGAGAGCGCCTGCAGGTACCCGTTGTGGGCGAGCGGCGAGAGCGACCAGGTGGGCGGGACGTGACCCACGGCAGCGGACGCCAGCGAGTGGTAGCCACCGCCGACCAGCGGGTGCCGGCGGAACACAGTGAGCGCCTCGCGCCAGAACTCCAGCCGGTAGCTGCCGTTCTGGCCGAGGGACTGTCCCGCGGCTCGGCCGGCGGTGCCGGCGAAGGGCAGCGAGCGGTGCGGGAAGAACGGCGGCCCACCGATGACCCAGACCGCGAAGCCGACGACCGCGGCTCCGATCGCGAGCCGCTTCGCGCCCACCCGGCCGCGGCCCCACACGGCCCCGACCGCGACGCAGCCGATGGCAACGGCGAAGCAGGCGATGGCGGCCCGGCTCGTGGAGTAGACCATCCCGATGCTGCCGAGCGCGGCGCCCACCAGCCCGAACAGCGCCAGCGGCCCCGAGCGCCGCAGCCAGTACGACAGACCGATGACCGTGCCGGCCAGCATGAACGCAGCAAACGGGTCGTACCAGTAGAACGTCCCGCTGATCGGGACGCTGGCGTCGGTGCCACCCCACCAGGCCATCCAGGACTCGGCGAGCTCGATGAGGACTCCCCCGACCACCAGCAGCAGGACGAGGTTCCGCAGCTTGGGTGACCGTACGACCGCGGCGGCAACCGCGATCGTGGTCCAGCTCGCGCAGACGTAGCTGGCGGCGGTCGGCGCACCAGCCCAGCCGGTGGGAGCGAGCACGGCGACGCCGAATGCCGCCACGCTGATCGCCAGCGCGAGCCAGACCGCAGGGCGCGGCAGCACCCGTTCGGGCCGGCTGGCGAGGACCGCGAGTGCGGTCAGGATGGCGCCGCCGGTCACGGCGCCCGCACCCCGGCCGCCTTCGAGGCGCGGGGCGAGCAACAGCCACCAGGTGCAGGCGGCGAGCGCCGCGGCGGCCGGCAGGTTTCCGGCCAGCAGAGCAAGCACGCGCGACGAACGCTCGGGCGCGTGCGAGGGAGGGGCCACAGCGGTCGTGGGCGACGCTGCGACCACAGCTGGGGTCACGCTGTGGCATCGGCGCGATTACGCCGCTTCTTGACCCTCAGTGAGCGGCGCTGTCACGGGTCAGAAGGCGGACGTACTGCCGGCCGACATCGGTCCAGGAGTACCGTTCGGCGGCCCGCCGCCGGGTCGCTGTGCGGAGCGTCTCGAGCTCGCCGGGATCGAGCCGGTCGACCCGCTCGATCAGGCCGGTGAGATCGGCTTCGTCGGCGAAGTACCAGGCCTGCGGGCCGGCCACCTCCCGGTTCTCCGGGGTGTCCAGGACCAGGCACAGGTTGCCGGCGCCCATCGCCTCGATCAACGCCGGATGGGTCCCGCCCACCTCCGTCGCGTGGATGTAGCAACGGGCGTTGCTCTGCAGCGCGACGTACGCCTCGCCGAAGACCGCGCCGGGCAGGACGGCGGTGGGCGCCGCGGCGGCGCGAACCGCGCGCTCGAGAGCCGGGTCGTAGGTCGATCGGCCGAGCATCACCAGGCCGAGCCCGGTCCGGGCTCGTGCGTGCGCCCGGGCGACCAGCTCGGGGTTGTTCTCCACCTCCCAACGCGCGACGTAGAGCACGAAGCGGTCCGGCCGGACACCGACGTCAGCCGCAAGCGGCTGCCCGCGCGGCACGAGGTCCGCGCCGTACGGAACCATGACCGAGTCGGTGTCGTGGCGCACGTGGTAGTAGGTGCGCACCTCGTCCGCGTCGGTCACGACGACGTCGGCCATTCGCACGGTGAGCCACTCGCCGAACCGGTACCAGGTCCGCCCGACGATCCCCCACTTGCGTCGCCGCCACTCCAGCCCGTCGACGTTGAGCAGCACGCGCCTCCCGCTCAGCCGCAACAGTGGTAGCGCGGGCGCGTTCGCGGAGTTGCACAGCACGACGTCGCGGATCCGCGTCCGGGTCACCAGATGAACCGTGGACAGCAACGTGTGCACGACCGTGTCGAGGTATTTCGTCGGGATCGTCGGCAGGGTGACCAGCCGCACTCCCTGCCAGCTGCTGCCGGCCGTCGCATGGTGTCGACGGCAGTAGACGGTCACCTCGATACCCTGCTCGGTCAGGTAGAGCGCCAGCCGCTCGGCGAAGGTTTCGAAGCCGCCGTAGTTCGCCGGGATCCCGCGGGTGCCGACGATCGCGACCCGGCGGACCCGCTTGTGGGCACGGGTCCGCACCGCACGTCTGCGCGGCGCCATGCCGGCGGCTCTCAGCAGCGGTACGCCGTACAGCATCGCGACGCTCGCGACTCGCGACTCCAGGCCGGACAGCCCGGGCGCGAGCAGGACGTCCACGCCCTCGCCGGAGAGCGCAGCGGCCAGCCGCCCGACCGTCACCGGATCGGCGTCGGCGGTCAGGATCAGGCCGTCGAGCCGGAGGCTCCTCGCCTCGGCGAGCAGCGCGTCCGGAGCGAGGTTCCTCGGCAGAATGCTGACCACGCTGAACGGCGTGCCGGCGGCACGGGTGAGGTCGGCCAGGAGCCGGCGTCCCGCGGCGTCGTCGCCGACCAGCGCGTAGCGCTCGAGCGCGATGCCGAACGGGACGAGCATGCGCCGCCCGGCGCGCAGGACCGAGCGCGAGGCGATGGCGAACAGCAAGAGCGCAAGCGTGACCAGACCGATCCACGATCGCGACAGCGCGCCGTGGAAGTTGAACTGGTTGACGAGGAAGACGGCGAGTCCGACCGCGACCGCGGACTCGACCGCCGGCTCGACCGTGGACTGGCCGGGCCGGAGCACGTCGCGGCGGTAGAGCCCGGCGGCCCGGCCGGCGATGACCGAGCCGACCGCAAGGCCGACCGTCATCGCTTGGTAGCGCACGACGTAGAACCCGGGCAGGCTCGTGGCACCGAAGCGCAGCGAGTACGCGACGTAGCCGGCCAGCACTCCGAGCCCGAGGTCGACGACCGCCAGCAGGAAGTCGGCGCGCCGCCGGAAGGCAAACAACGCGCGCACGCCTGAAACCTACTGGCGCGAGCGCGCAGATCGGTGCAGCCGACGCTCTTCGGGCGTCCCCGCCCGCTAGCGTGGGCGCGTGAGCGGCCAGCGGGTTCCCGGCGGGGTGGTGCACAAGCTTCCCGCCGATCTGCGCACGGCGCTCATCACCAACGCGGTCGCACTCGACCGGTGGAAGGACATCACCCCGCTGGCGCGCAACGAGTTCATCTGCTGGGTCGAGGACGCGAAGCAGGACCACACGCGGGAACGCCGGATCAGGCGGACCCAGGAAGAGCTCGAGGAGGGCATGCGGCGGCCGTGCTGCTGGCCGGGGTGCAGCCACCGTGAGCGCACCGGCAGGTAGCCGGCCGAACAGTTCGGATACCGGGTGAGCGAGTCGGGGGACGCAGCCGACATCCCCACCCGGCGGCTGCTGTCGCTGACCGCGTCGGCGTTCGTGGTTCTTGCCGCCGAGCCCACCTATCTCCTCGTCGACACGGCCGTGGTCGGCCATCTCGGCACCCGCCCGCTCGCCGCGCTCGGGATCGCGGTCGCCGTCGTGGCTCTCCTCCTGGTCGTCGGCGACTTCGTGGAGTACGGCACCACCGGGCGAGTGGCTCGCGCGTACGGCGCCGGCCGGCTCGACCTCGCGCGTGCCGAAGGTGTGCAGGCCTCGTGGCTGGCGCTGCTCACCGGCATCGTGCTTGCCGGTGCGGGCGAGCTGTTCGCGGTGCCGCTCGCCCACGTGTTGGCCGGCAGCCGGGTCGCGGTGCGGTCCGATGCCGTCGAGTGGTTGCGGATCGGTCTCGCCGGCCTCCCTGGGGTGCTCGTCGTACTGGCCGGGAACGGCTGGATGCGCGGCGTGCAACGCACCCGCCAGCCGGTGGTGTTCGTACTGGCCGCGAACGCGGTGTCGGCCACGCTCTGCCCGTTGCTCGTCTACACCGCGGGCCTGGGCCTGCGAGGGTCAGCGATGGCGAACCTGGCCGGGCAGGTGGTCGGCGCGGTGCTGTTCATCGCCGCGCTGGAGGGTCCCAAGCGGGTCGTCTGGCCGACCATTCGCAAGCAGCTGGGCGTCGGCCGCGACCTCGTGATCCGTAACGCCGGGTTCCAGGCGTCGTTCCTCACCGCAGCCGCGGTGGCGGCGCGGATGGGTACGGCGCAGCTGGCCGCTCATCAGGTCGGGATGCAGATCGACGAGTTCACCGCGTTGCTGCTCGACTCGGTGGCGATCGCCGCGCAGTCCCTCGTGGGCGCGGCACTGGGCGGCGGCGACGCGGCGGCTGCCCGCCGGGTGACCTGGCGGATCGCTCGATGGGGCGCGTGGGCCGGTGTGGCCTTCGCGGTCGGATATGCCGCGCTGTGGTGGCCGGTGCCGAGAATCTTCAGCGGAGCCCCGGCGGTCATCCATCAGATGCACGTGATGTGGCCGTGGTTCTGCGTGCTGTGGCTGCCGGCGGGCGTGTTGTTCGCACTCGACGGCGTCCTCATCGGCGCCGGGGACGTGCGGTTCATGGCCCTGCTCACGCTTGTCGCCGGTATCGGCGCCTTCGTGCCGATCGACCTTGCCGCGCTGCACTTCCACTGGGGGCTCGGTGGCGTGTGGGCCGGCCTGCTGGCGTTCTACCTGGTCCGGCTCGCGGGCATGCTCGTGCGGACCCAGGGCATCCGCTGGCAGGTGCTCGGCGCGGAGTAACCCGCGCGACGCGCTGGTCCGGCGCACCGCATGCCACGGGAACCCCGGCTCGCGGCGGTTATGTTTTTCGGCGTGGCAGCACGTCAGCCGGGCCGCCGGCGATGACCTTTCTGATCGACGTGCACCACGTCGGAGGTCGCCAGACCGGGAACGAGACCTGGGCCGCGAACATCGCCCGCGAGCTGGCCACTTCGCCCGGCGTCGAGCCACTCGCCTTCGCGGCCACCGCCGCCGGCTGCGACGAGGTCGCCGCGCTCACCGGGCGGACCCCGCGCATCGTGTCCGCCCGCGCGATCCGCCGGGTTGCCGTCGACCTGCCGCGGGTGGCGAGCAGCGTCCGCGCGGCGGCGTTGCTCGTGCATTACACGATGCCGCTGACCCGGCGCCCGTGCGTGGTCGTCGTTCACGACCTCTCGCCGTTCGACCCGGACAGCACCGACTGGCTGCCGGCTGCCTTCAGGGCCCGGGTGCGGGCGTCGATCCGGCGTAGCGCGCGGTCGGCGGCCGCGCTTCTCGTCCCGTCGGAGTTCACCCGGCAGGGCGTCATCGAGAGGTTCGGCGTCGATCCTGACCGGGTCTCCGTCGCGCCGAACGCCGTCGACCCGGGCCTGGCCCAGCTCATCGACGCCGTACCTCGCTCCGAAGGACGCAGCGGCACGAACCGGGTGCTCGTTGTCGGCAACGTCCTCCCGCGCAAGAACCTCGGCACGGTGGCTGCCGCGGTTGCTGCCCTGCGCGCTACCGGCCTGGAGATCGAGCTGCGGGTCGTCGGCCGGGTGCCGGACGCCGGGCGTGAGATCGAGCGGGACCTGCGCCACCGGCTCGGCGAGGCGGTCTCCTTCACCGGGTACGTCAGCCCGGCACAGCTGGCGGCCGAGTACGTCGCCGCCGACCTGCTCGCGTTTCCCTCCCTCTTCGAAGGCTTCGGCATCCCGGTGCTGGAGGCGATGTACGCCGGTATCCCCGTCATCGTGAGCCACGCCGGGAGCCTGCCGGAAGTGGCCGGTGACGCCGGGCTGGTCGTCCCGTCCCTCGACGTCGACGGCTGGCGCGCCGCGATCGGTGACCTCCTCGACGACGCCCCGCGGCGTCGCGAGCTCGTCGCAGCCGGTCACCGGCGAGTTGCGGAGTACAGCTGGGCGGCGAGCGCGGCCGCGGCGCTCGACGCGCTGCGGACCGCCGGCGGAACCACCGGTTCAACGGTGGGAACGGCGACCTCATGACGGCGCCGGCGTCCGCGGATCTCGACCTCACCGTGATCCTCGTCAACTACCGCAGCCTGGGAAACGTCGAGGCCCGGCTGCGCTCCGACGCCCTGTCCGGGCAACACGTGATCGTCGTCGACAACGGCGACGACCCGGACGGCGTGAAGCGGGTCTGCGGCGCTCATGACGCGACCGCGCTGCTGCTGGGTCAGAACCTCGGTTTCGCCGCGGCGGTCAACCGTGCAGTCGACTCGGCAGGGGCGCCGGCGACCCGGCCGTGGCTGCTGCTGAACCCCGACGTGGATCTCGACCGGACCCAGCTGGCGACCCTCGCCCTGCACCTGCAGCCGGGTGTCACCGGTGTCGCGCCACTGCTCGCGGGCGCGGACGGCCGGCTGCAGGTCGGTGCGGCCGGCGGCCCACTCACCCTCGGTTCGGTCACCGCGTACTTCCTGTTCCTCAGCCACCTGCTGCCGTGGCTGCATGGCATGTTCCTGACCCGCCGGCAGTCCACGCGCGCCCAGGACGTCGACTGGTTGTGCATGGCCTGCCTGCTGCTCGCACCCGATGCGTTCGAACGCTTCGGCCCGGTTCCGGAGGATGAGCTGGTGTACGCCGAGGACGTCGCGTGGGGCACGGCAGCGACCGTGCGAGGTGCACGCTTCCGGCTGGCGCCCGAGGTGACGGTTCGCCACGATCGCGGTAGCTCAGGCGCGGGTGCACGCTGGATCGGTGCGCTCGAACGGTTGTGCCGACGCCGGCTCGGCGGGTGGCGGGGGCGTGCTGCTATCGCCGCCATCAGGGTTGGCCTCGGCGTCCGCCGAGCGCTCGGGAGGACGGTCACATGACCGGTCGCAAGCCACCTCGCCCGGACCGCGACGAGCAGCGCCAGGAGGAGGTGTGGTCCTCGCTCGGAGCCGACGATCCGGACTGGGCCGTGCTGACCGTTCGCGACCGTCGCCATCGCGGGTGGGAAGACGACCTGTCCGAGTTCTACGAGACCGGTGAGGCCGCGGTCTCCGAGTGCCTTGAGCTTGCCCGGCCGACCGGTGCGGCGCGTGCTCTGGACTACGGCGCGGGCACCGGGAGGCTGTCGTTCGCCCTCGCCAAACGGTTCGCGCATGTCACCGCCGTCGATATCTCCCCCGGCATGCGCAAGACGCTGAACGAACGGGCTGCCGCGGCCGGCATCACCAATGTCACGACCGTCGCGCCGTCGGAGGTCGACGAGCACGGCGAACACGACTTCGCAGTGTCGCTGCTGGTCCTCCAGCATCTGCCCGACCTCCAGGCGGTCGACGCCGCGGTCGGCGTCATCGCGGGCGCACTCCGGCCCGGTGGAGTCGCGGTGATCGAGCTGCCGGAGCGCGTGAAGACCTGGCGGGCTCGCATCCAGCCCCGGTTTCGGGCTTACCGGTTGCTGCGCACACTGGGCTGGTCGCACCAACGTCTCCATCGACGGGGGCTGTCCGGAATCTCCATGCTCGTGGTTCCGGCGCCGCAGGCCGAGCGGCTCCTCGTCGGCAACGGCCTTCAGGTCCTGACCCATGCGACGAGCGGCGACGACGGCTACGACTATGCGCGCTGGGTGGTGCGTCGTGACGGATAGCCCGGCGGATTCGGGGCACGAGGTCGAGCGTGCAGTCCGGCCCGAGACGACGGCAGTGGTCATCAGCCACAACCATGCGGCGTACATCACCGAGTGCCTCGAGTCGGTCCGCGACCAGACCGTGCCGCCGAACCACCTGGTCTTCGTCGACGACGGCTCGTCGGACGCGTCCTTCGACGTCGGCACCCGCTTTGTCGAGCAGCACTTCCCGAGCCACCAGCTGATCGGGCATCCACAGCCGGTCGGCCTGTGCCGCAGCCTGAACGAGGCATTGGCACACAGTCGCGGGGACTACCTGCACACGATCGCGGCGGACGACTACTGGATGCCGGGCAAGACCGAAGTCCAGCTCGGCGCCTTCGCCCGCGCACCCGACCAGACCGTGGTCGTCTACGGCGACGCGCTGTTGATCGCCGAGGACGGAGCGCCACTCGGTGGCACCTTCCTCGAGCGCTTCGTTCCCGACGGGCTCCCGCCGGACGACCGGTTCTTCCGCACGCTGTTGAGGCGGAACTTCCTGCCGGCCATGGCGACGATGATCCGCCGCGATGCCCTCGTCGAAGTAGGCGGCTGGGACGAGGACCTGTTCTACGAGGACTGGGACATGTGGTTGCGGCTGGCTTGTCGGTGGCCGTTCGCTCATCACGAGGACGTGGTAGCCGCGTACCGCTACCTTCCGACTTCGATGTCGAATGCAAGAGCCGAGGAGATGTGGCTCAGCAAGCTGGTGATCTCCCGCAAATGGGCAGGACTGTCGCTTCGGGCGGACGCGGGCGCCCTGCTTCGCTCGCTGCGCCCCAGCCTGCGCCGGGCTCGCCACGGCGACTGGGCCTATGCGCGGCAGTGGGGCGGGCTATTGACGGAGGTCGGGACCAGGCGGTTGCGAAGGACGCGCCCGGTCGGCTGAGCTCAGGGCATCGACAGTGCCTGCTCGCCGACGACGCGACACGCATCAACCGTTGTGTCGATGACGGTAGAGACCTCGTCATCGGAGAGGTACGGCGCAAGCGGCAGGCTGAGCACCTCGCGATGGATGGCCTCGCTGACCGGGAAGCTTCCGACCCCCTTCCCCATCGACGCGTACGCGCCTTGCAGGTGCGGCGGGATCGGATAGTGGATCAGCGTGCCGATGCCCCGCGCCGTGAGCTCGCGTTGCAGATCATCTCGACGGGGATGCCGCACGACGAACAGATGCCAGGCGTGACGTCCTTCGCTGGGTGCGCTGGGCAGCATCAGGCCGTTCGAGGCAAGTCCGGAAAGGTAGGCCCGCGCGATCCGCCCGCGCTGCTGCACCCACTCGTCGAGATGGCGCAGCTTCACCCGGAGCAACGCCGCCTGCAGCTCGTCGAGCCGACTGTTGACGCCGAGCCGGTCATTGACGTACTTGCTCGTCGTCCCGTAGTTGCGAAGCGCCCGCAGGGCAGCGGCAGTGTCGTCGTCATCCGTCGTCACTGCACCTGCGTCACCGACCGCGCCGAGGTTCTTAGTCGGGTAGAAGCTCCATGCCGTCGCATCCGCGAGCGCACCGACCCGCCCCCCGGCACATTCGGCGCCATGCGCCTGCGCGGCGTCGTCCAGGACCTTGACGCCGGCCGCGGTCGCGGTCCTGCGAATCTCCGGTACGTCGGCCGGCCGGCCGTAGAGATGCACGGGCAGGACCACCGACGTGCGCTCGGTCAGGGCATCGGCAACCGCGGCCGCTTCGAGGTTGAAGCTCGACTCCGACGGCTCAACCGGCACCAAGGTGGCGCCACACCGCGTCACGGCTAGCCAGGTCGCGATATAGGTGTTCGACGGGACGACGACCTCGTGTCCCGGACCGACGCCCCAGGCCTGCAGGCACAGCGTCATCGCATCGAGCCCGTTGCCGACGCCCACACAGTGCTTGGCGCCGACGTAGGCGGCGAACTCCGCTTCGAACGCCTCGACCTGGGGGCCGAGGACGAACCAGCCGCTGTCGATGACCTCGGCCGCGGCCTGTGCCAACTCGTCGCGAATCGCAGCGTCGGCGCGCGCCAACTCCAGGAACGGAACCCGGATCACTGCACGGACAGCGCGATCGCGCGCCACTCGTCGTAGTCGCGGTGGTAGTCGTCCTCGTCGTAGAAGTCGGAGCACAGGACCAGGCACACGGAGCCGGACGAGAAGTTGTCGATGTCGCGCCAGATCATGCCCGGAATGTAGAGCCCCGTGTAGGACCGGTTGAGATGGAACCGCTCCTGGTTGCGTCCGTCGTCGACGACGACGTCGAAGCTGCCGGACGCCGCGATGATGACCTGCTGCAGCGTCTTGTTGGCGTGACCGGCTCGGGACTCCCCTCCTGGTACGTCGTACAGGTAGAAGACCCGGACGATGTCGAACGGGAGATGGCGACCGGACTCGATGAAGGTGAGGTTGCCGCGCGGATCCTGGATCCGGGGCAGGTTGAGGACCAGACAGTCATTCGTCGTCGGTGCCACCACGACTCCCCGGCTCCGGTCCAGCACTCATGCTCCTACCCTGCCACGTTGTCGGACCGCGCCGAGGGCAGCGCATCCGCGTGTCGGCGCGCATCGCCTCCCCGCAACAGCGCGCTCCAATCCTGTCGACGCCAGCCGTCACCTTCGTGCGTCGCGATCCCGAACGTCAACGCACCGACCACGACAAATGTCGTCGCGTCGACGGCCCAGTTGCTGCCGGCCAGCCCTTCCACGACGAGACAGGCGGTCAGCGCAACCAGGAAGCCGGCGATCGTCGTGCCGGCCGCGCGGTCGAGTGGCGCAACCCGATGTCGCTGCCACAGCGAAACCGAACACACCAGGTTGCTGGCGACCAGCGCGAGCGCGGTCGCCTCCGCGGCTCCGTCGATGCCGAACAACGGCACCAGCACGAGGCAGGCGACAACGCTCACCAGCAGCGCCACTCCGCCCTGGAGCAACACCAGCCGGCTCTCACCGAGCGCGACCAGGCCAAGGCCGTTGTATCCGAGCCCGACATGGATGCACGCGGCAGCAGCGATGATCCGGACCACGACACTGGCACTTCCGGGTTCGGCACCGTAGAGCAGGTGGAGCACCGGCGCGGGGGCGACCACCAGGACGGCGAGAATCGGGCCTAGTGCCACCACGGTCCAGCGGGTGCACCAGTGGTATTGCCGGGCCAGCGCTTCGGTGGACTTGGCACCGGCAGTGCTGAGGGCGACCAGCGCGTACGTCCCGAGCGCGACGAACGCGCCGGTGACCACGTCGAGCAGCCGCGACAGCGGGGCGTAGAAGCCTGCGGCGACCTCTCCGCGGAACACACCTACCGCTACGACGTCGAGCTGGGAGATCGCGGCCGCCGCCATCGACACGAGCACCACCGCACCACCGATCCGCAGCATCGCGCCGGCCGTCGCTCGCGACGGCAGGCCGCCACGCGGCCGGGTTCGGTGCATCCCCACACCGAGTACGGCGACACCGAGCAGGGACGCGACGACGCGAACCGCCACGACCGGTGCCCCGGCGCGAACCCCGGCCACCAGCACGACCACCGTCGCACCGAGCACGAGCACTGAAGTCGTCGCGGAGGCGACAAAGGACAGCGCCGGTCGGAACGAGACCCGGACCAGGCCGATCAAGACGCTGTGCAGCGGATAGATCATCACCATCGGGATCGCGATCAGCACCAGGCTTGAAGCGCCCGAGTCCCGCGAACCGCTGAGTGCGAGTGCGACGACCAGCGCGAGCAGCCCACCGACGACCGCGGCGAGTGCCGACATGCGCCAGGCGGTCGCGACGACTTCCGGGCCGGTGGCATCGGTGCCGCCGGGCCGGGCTTCCGGATCGTCTCGTGCGATCGCCCGCGCGACCGAGTCCGCGAGGCCGACGGCGACTAGGCTGCTGAGCAACACCGTCACGGACATCGCGGTCGCGATCGAGCCGTAGACGTGATGCGGCAGCACCCGCACGAGAACGACCGTGAGCGGCAGGCCGAGCAGCATCGAGAAGGCGAAGTCGGCGGCTGCCCACGCTCCGCCGCCGAGCAGACGCCGCCGCGCCCGGGACTCGTCTGCCCAGCCCTGGTGGGCCGCCGGCGGAGCGTCCACGGTCATACGTCAATCTCGACGCCACGGCCCGTGAGGTGAAGTCGCGACCGGGCTCGGGCAGGAACGCATGGCATCATGCCGCCATCGACGACAAACAGCTCCGCGTGGGTTCTCCCGGCGCGGCCGTTCGTGCCGATCATGGTTTCGAGCACACCATGGTGCAGGACCGACGGCACGCCCGCATTCCGCATGGCTCCAGGGTGCAGGCGGTCGCGACGTTCTTCGCGGAAGACGGCGCTGAAACCTTCTCGGCGCGTGGCCGATTGCCCGACGCCGCCGAGCACCGCACAAGTGCGGGCGGTCACCAGGAGACATCGTGACCGCTGAGTCCGAGCTCGCGATGTACACGGCGAGCTCCTACGAGGCGTCTCTCGCCGACGAGTGGGACCGCTTCATCGGCACCGCAGGCAACGGCACCTTCCTGCACACCCGGCGCTATCTCGCCTACCACCGGGACCGGTTCGAGGACGCCTCGCTGGTCGTGCGCACTCGCGAGGGCCGCCTCGTCGCCGTACTTCCCGCTGCGCTCTCCGCGGCGGAGCCGGGACGCGAGGTGGTGTCGCATCCCGGCATTACCTTCGGCGGCCTGGTCTACGGGCGCGGCCTGTACGGCGACGGGTTGGTCGCCGCCTTGTCTGCGGTCAGCACCACCCTGCGGTCGCTCGGCTTCGACGCGCTCCACTACCGTCCGGTGCCACCCTTCGCCCGGCGCGACCTGGGCGACGAGGACGTCTACGCGGTGTGCCGGCTGGGTGGCCAACGCACCGACTGCCAGCTCAGCGCCGTCGTCGACCTTGCCCGGCGACCACCGGCGGACGCCAAGAAACGCAACGTGCTGCGCAAGGCGCCGCGCGCGGGAGTCACGCTGCACGAAGGGGTCGAGTGGCTACCCGACTTCTGGTCGCTGCTCACCGAGCAGCTGGCGGAGCGTCACGCCGCCACACCCGTCCACTCCCTCACCGAGATGACCGAGTTGACACAGCGCTTTCCCGACCAGATCGGCCTTCGGGTTGCCAGAGCCGACGGCGGGCAGCTCGTCGCCGGCGCGCTCACCTACCGCTACTCGTCGGACACCCTGCACACCCAGTACCTCGCCTCCAACGCCACGGGCAGAAAGCTTGCCGCGCTTGACTTCCTCTGCGAGTCCCTCATCGAGCAGGCCGCCCGGTCCGAGCTCAGGTTCGTCAGCTTCGGAACGAGCACCAGCGATGACGGTGCGGGTCTGAACGACCCACTCTTTCGTTTCAAGCGCTCGTTCGGCGCGAACGGCATGTGTATCGAGACCTATCGGATCCCGTGCAGTGCTTCCTAACCTGATCGTTGCCGGCGCGGGGAAGTCCGGCACGAGCAGCCTGCATCTGTATCTCGATCAACATCCCGACATCGTGATGACCACGACCAAGGAGCCGCACGTCTTCACCGATCCCGAACGGCTCGCGCATGCCCAGCAGATCTATGCGGAGCTGTTCCCACCCGCCGCGGCATCGTCCCGTTATCGCGGCGAGTCCAGCACCGGCTACATGGTGTTTCCCGGCGTACCCGACCGAATCCACGCGGCGATCCCCGATTGCCGGCTGATCTTTCTTCTGCGCAACCCGATCGACCGCGCGCTCTCCCACTACCGCTGGCTGATCAGCCTCGGGGCGGAGCGCCGCGACTTCCGGACCGTGTTCGAGTCCGACCGGGCTGATGTCCCGGACCCGCGGAGCAGCCCATCGGGAAACTACGGCTACCTCTACCAGGAGGGTTGCTACGCAACCAACCTTGCCCGCTTCATCCCGCCATTTCGGTCGGACCAGACCCTTCTGCTCGTCGCCGAGGAGCTGCGCGCCGACCCCCTGACCTGCCTGAATCGTTGTGCCGCGTTCCTTGGCCTGCCCGGCTTCACCGCCGTCACCCCGGTGGCCGCGAACGAGACCAGGTCCCTGCGCTACCCCCGCGTCCGCGCGCGGCTCGAAGGTCGTCTTCCCGGGTCCGCATCGACACCGCACCGCGTCAGAGCGGCGGTCCGCAAAGTCGTCGGCGAGCGCCGGGCGCGCGCGCTCCGCGACGCCGCAGTCGCGTCGCTCGGGAGCACAGAGGTCGACGTGCCGATCAACGTGGACCGGTCCTGGCTTGCTGGGATCTACGCGGCGGAGGTGGCCGCGCTTCGAGCCCGGGACCCGGACTTCACCGAAGTCTGGCTCGCCGACTTCCCGCTGTGACCCGAGCAGGACGCAGGCTCAGGACCGCGCGGCCAACCGCAGCACGTGACCGTCGTCCGGGCCGGCCGGGGTGGGTGTCCGGCGAAGCGTGGACAGCGAGAGCGGCTCGACGACCTCCGCGGTCTTCAACCTGATCGTCGACTCGGGCTGGCGGTCGGCCCGGCGCCAGTCGGTGCGATGCAGGTATTCCCACGACTCTGCGGCGGAGCGCGACATCCAGTCTTCGCCGGCACCGGTCGGGTCCTCCGCCCGACACAACACGCCGAGGTACCCGGTCTGCTTGGGAATGACGCCACGAAGCGGCTGCTGGAAGTCCGCCTCCGGGATGACCATCGCATCGACCGGCCGCAGCCGCAGGTAACGGAGCAGGTAGTCGAGCGTCGGCACGGACAAGTACCAGAAGGTGTTGGTCTCCTGGTTGAGCCGCCCGTCGGCATTGAGCTCGGCGGTCCACTCCGCCTCGAGCACGACGTTGGTACTGACCACCATCAAGCCATGTCGCTTGAGCAGCGGGCGGACTCCGGCGAGCACGTCCAACGGCGACCAGGTGTGGTACAGCAGTCCGGAGCAGTTGATGAAGTCGAAGCCACTGCCGATCTTGCGGTACAGGTCGTACATCAGCCCGACACTCTTGAAGTCGAAGTCGACACCGTAGGCCCGCTTGACCGCCGCGATCTTGTCCGCGCAGTAGCCGGTGAAGTCGGTGGCCAGCACGCTGTTGGCCCCGCCTCGCACCATCAGCGTCGGCATCAGCCCTTCGACACTGCCGAGGTCGAGGCAGTCCGCGCCCGTGAGGACGACCTGGCGCGCGAGCAGTCGCGGCACCATCGGGAGGTCCGGGTGATACTGCCCGTTCGTGACGACGCCCGGCGCTAGCTCCACCGAGTAGTACCACGACTTGTCCACCAGGCGCCGCGGGCCACCGTTGCGCATCAACGCCCTCGCCCGGACCGCCCGCATCGCGTTGTACGACGCACCCAGCGCACCCGGACGAGCCGACCAGCCGGCAACCCGGTCGCGCAGCATCGACATTCGCGCAGTATCCGTCACGACGAGTCGAAGCGGCCGTTGCCGCTCCCAGCCACCAACCGGCAGGTGGTGACCTACCGGTCCTGCCCCGACCCGGAGGCTTCGAGCAGCCTGCGTGCAGTCGCACGGATCTCGTCCGACACCACCGAGGCGTCGTCGATGTCCATCGAGCTCCCGTCCGCGAAGCCGAGTCGCACGCTCGATCGCACCGGCGCTTGGACCGTCGTCATCGGCGCGGCCGCCGGCTCGGCCACGACCTCGGTGACCGGAACGGGGCGCGGGAGCGCGACCGCGGACCACTCGTATGCGGTACGGCGGGCCGGCCCCAGCTTGGCGGCCTTGCGCTTGCGGCGGCCGAACATCGGTATCCCTTGCGTTTCCGCGCTAGACGGCGGTCGCCGCGTCCAGCGACTTCACGGACTCGCGATCGGTGACGTCACACGGCACGACGGGGACGTGGTCTTCGAGGTCGAGGCGAGCCCGCACGTTGGCCTCCTCGGCCTCGTCGAGCCCGGCGGCACGGTTGAGCCCGACGACGAACGGCACCCGTGCCATCTTGCGGAACGCCTCGCGGATGCTGACCGCCTCGTCGAGCGACTCCGCCCGCGACGCGTCGACCAGCACCACGTAGCCGAGCATCCCCTCGCCGAGGATCTCCCACATGAAGTCGAAGCGGTCCTGTCCCGGCGTACCGAACAGGTAGAGGACCAGGTCGCGGTCGATCGTGATCCGCCCGAAGTCCATCGCGACCGTGGTGTCGGTCTTGCGCGAGCGGGTCTCGTCGGTGATGCCGCGCTCGGTCGAGAGCACGGTGATCTCGCTGATCGTGCGGATCAGCGTGGTCTTGCCGGCCGCGAACGGACCGGTCACGACGATCTTGACCGCAGTGCCGGCGGAACGGCGACGGGGACGGTTGGCCATGGCTACAGCCCCCTCACGCCGGCGATCAGGCGGAGGAGCAGGCTCTTGTTCACGCTCGGGTCCCGTTCGATCGCGCCGGACGGCACGGCGGCGACGACTCCGCCGCCCGCTACCGCCGCGGCTACCGGCGTCGGATGGTCAGGTGCCAGCTCAGGCGCCGGCACCGCGCGAGGAATCGTGGAGACCTCGGCGACCTCGCCGGTGTCCTCGTCATCGTCCTCGTCAGCCTCGGCATCCGGTGCGACGACAGCTCCGGCTTCGGCCCGCTCGGCCTCGAGCAGCGAGCCGACCGCCGGGTCCGGTTCGGCCGTGCCGTCCGACAGCACGTCGGCGAGCAACGCTGACGAGGAAGCGGCTTCCGGCTCCAGGGACCCGACCAGGTCCTGCCGGCGCTGCAGCGCCGTGACCCCGCCGGTGTGGTCGGTGTGCACGAGACCCTTCGCGATCAGCTCGGCCAGTGCCACCACGACTGCGTACTCGCCACGGCCGCACAGCATGACGACGTCGCTCACCGTCCGGTGACCGTCGACGAGCGCAAGCAGGGCCCACTCGTCGCGCTGGATCTGCGGTTCCGCGGCAGGGTTGAGGGTCAGCGCAAGCACCGTGTCGGCGGCGGCCAGGCCCTCGTCGATCGTGGCCCACACGTCCAGGCGGTGCCGCGCATCGGTCACGACCTCTTCGACCTCGAGCGCCACCCCGACGTCGTCGATGTTCGGCTCGTCGATGACGAACTCGAACACGCCCTCCGACCAGCGCATCAGGTCGAAGACGGTGTCGACGATGTGCTCGCAGACCAACGTGTGCAGCTCGCCCTCGTCGATCGCGTTGCGGTCACGCAGCGCCCGGGCCAGGCCGATCTCCTCGGAGTTCGCCACCTGCTCGACAGCCGCCTGCAGGTCGTCGTCGGAGACCTGGCCGCTGCCGGCCAGCCGGCGGCCCAGCGAGAGGCGCGACAGGTCCGATGCCCCGCCGCTGATCAAGCCGTCGCCCAGCCACACGACACCGTGTTCGCCGGAACGGCGCAGGTGCAGTCCGCCGGTCTTCTTCGTCATGCTCAGCAGCGAGAAGATGTCCGGCAGGCTGAAGGCGTCTAGCGAGCCTTCAAGTCTCACGGCAGACCTCGGGTGGGCGTCGGGTGGTCAGGGGCAGTCGGTCAGGACCACGGCTGCGGCTCGGTCGCCGCTACCGCTGATCCATTGGGAAGGTGGGAGACCCACGCGGGGTCCGAAGAGACCGGCGCGTAGGGAGCGACCGGCTCGACGTTGTCGGCCGGAGCGTTGTCCTCCGCGGCCGGCGCGGTGTCGACCGCGGTCAGTGGGGTGGTCACCGCAGCGAGCAACGGCGCCTCGGCGACCGCGGCGGCCTGCTCGGCGACCGGGTCGGGGTGCACCTCGGCCCGCAGCACGTCGGCGACGGTCGCCGCCGAGCGGCGTACCTCGTAAAGCATCATGCCGACCTTGGCGCCCTTGGCGGCGACCGCAACGAGCACGGCCTCGTCCTCGGCGGAGACCAGGAACACGGTGCCGGTGTCGCCCTCGATGTAGACCTGGTTCAGCGCGCCGCGGCCGAGGCCCTCGGCGGCCCGCTCACCCAGGCTCAGCAGCGCAGCGCTCATGGCTGCGACCCGGTCCTCGTCCATGGTCGCCGGCAGCGCGCTGGCCATCGGTAGCCCGTCGAAGGACACCACAGCAGCGGCCTCGATCTCCGGAACCTGGGCCAGCAGGTCGGCGATCGCTCGGTCGAGCCGCTGGGAGCGGTTGGCAGAGTCGGACATCACGGACACCTCGTCTCACGGCCGAGCCCTTGGTCGGCGGCCTCACGTTTCCCATCGGCCGCGTTCCCGTCGGGCTTGAACGGTCATCCGGCACTACCGCGTGCTGCTCCGAACGGGCGACGGTTCGGCCCTGTGGACAACGTCCGCCACGGTGACCGCGCCGTCGTTACCGTTTCGCGCGTGACGACCGGATCGGGTCGGGGCTCTTGCTCCGCGCGAGTGGTGCGTGGGGTGCCTCTTGCCGGTCCGACCGGCTGCGCGGACGGGGCGGTGTCCGGGCCCCGAAGCCTTCCCGGCGCAGCGTACGCCGCGCTGGGTCGCCGCGCCATGG
>Ga0335074_10001861_pt1 | contig 28607 bp, 26 predicted proteins | sample Lox_Sample_23_FD_206715 | JGI IMG/M metagenome (GOLD analysis project Ga0335074, IMG submission 206715) | Soil microbial communities from Loxahatchee National Wildlife Refuge, Florida, United States - Lox_Sample_2.3 | ecosystem: Environmental > Terrestrial > Soil > Wetlands | place: USA... | reverse complement strand
GTCCTGCTCCGGCACGTCCAGGCTGCGGGCGACCTCATCGACGAGCTCTGGCGGCAGATCACATTCGTCCTGCAATCCGTGTTGCCGCTTGAGACGACGCAGCTTAAAGAAGAGCTTCTTCTGTGCAGCCGTCGTCGCGACCTTCACGAGCGACACGCTATGCAGCACGTGTTCGAGGATGGCGGCGCGGATTGGCCATATGGCATAGGTCGTCAATCGAAAGCCGCGTTCCGGGTCAAAGCGTCTGACCGCCTGGACGAGTCCGACATTGCCGGCACTGATCAGCTCATCCAGAGGCACGCCGTAGCCACGGTAGCGCTGGGCCGCCTTGGCGACGAGCCGGAGATGCGAGGTCACCAACTGATCCGCAGCCGCGGCGTCCCCATAATCGCGATAACGACGTGCGAGTTCCTGCTCCTGCTCAGCCGACAACATGGGGAACCGCTTAATCCTGTCGAGATAGCCGCGACCAGCCACGGGTGCAGCTTTGGCATTTACGGCAGACATCATCACTCTCCCGCGAACTTCTCGCTGGTTATCTTGCTTGAGATGAGCGTGATTTGCCGATCCTGAGCTTAACCACCAGACCCAAAAAGTGCTCATTCACCGCTCAGCAACCCGCAAAGCAGTCATCTCTGCGGCGCAGCGGCCGTCGGGCCCGCAGCGGGACACTGCCACAGCGCCTTCGCTGTCGAGCAGAAAGTGAGCAAATTTTGGTCTGGCGGTTGAACAGCCGAATTCGCCAATGACCATGAGCCAGTCTGAAGGGCGTAGAGCGCCAGGATGGCGTACGCCCGTAGGCCAGTCGTGACATGATCAAGAAAGTCCCCCATGGAGGCATGTGGCAGGGAAAGGACGGCCGATGGCAACGATGGCGGAAGCGCTGGATGAGTTGCAGATGGATCCCCAAGGCTTTCTGCGCCACTACGTGGTCACCATTGCGATTGCGGGCACGACCTCTGGCACTGTGCCGCAGCGCCGTACCACGTTTCTGATGGAGCCAGGCAACGAGCCGGTGTTTCGAGGTTTCCTAACTGGTCTTTCTGGGCTTGCAGGTAGAGACAAAGATCGGCGCCGGCTCAGGATCCGCACACTCCCCCCAGGCTCGGCGGCAGGACCTGGGCAGTTCGTGTTCGAGGCCTGGTGCATCCCGATGAGCGAAAAGGACGATGGCCCACTGGCTCGTCACGTACTACTGCCAGGCAGCGGCGGTCCCGACATCGCCCTCACCTCCCAAATGTCCGGCTGTACGTTCGGTATCGGCTCGCCAGGCCGCGACGGGAGCAGGTTCGTCTCGCATGTCCGCCCACCGGCGGGCCGACAAGAGGCGAGCCTCGGCGACATGGAGGCGTTCTTCGATCGCGGATCCCGCGTGGGCAGCCGCACGTACGCAGACCGGGAAAATCGTGCGACGGTCATCGGCGTTCGCCAGGACGGGAATTGGCGCTTCTATGCTCAGACCTATAATCTCGGGGACCGTCGGCTGTTCCAGGTGGAGGCCTTGAACGGCTAGCCTGTGTTTCCAAGAAACATGGGCTCGTATCTGTGCCGGTCCGCAATCACCGGCACCCATGATCGCAAATTATCCGCGGCTCGTGCCCACATTGGTTGCAACTGGAGCCCATCCGCATTGACGCTCACTGGCTACGCTCATTCCCAAGGAGGACTACTCGTGAAGCGCACCGCAATCGGGGTGACCTTCGCTGCTCTATGCATCGCCCTGTTTACCTCCTCGCCGTCGTATGCCGGACCACAACACAGCGTCGATCCGCCCACAGGCGCACATCTTGTTCTGGACGTGACGGCGAGGGGCGCGCAGATCTATTCCTGCCAGCCAACCAGCGAAGGTTATCGCTGGAAATTCATCGCACCGGCGGCAAATCTCTTTAATCCTGCCGGAAAAGAGATCGGTCGCCATTTCGCAGGACCAACATGGGAGATGCAAGACGGCAGCGCGATTGTCGGAGTTGTGCTTGCGCAAGCTTCGGCACCCGCTCCTCAGAGCATTCCCTGGCTGCTGCTAGGGGTGAAGTCGCAACACGGGGCTGGCGTCCTGAGCAACGTCAAGTTCGTGCGCCGTGTTGAGACGCAGGGCGGTGTGGCACCGGCCAGCGGCTGCGATGCCGAGCACGCCTCGGAGCAAGCAAGAATGAAATACACAGCACACTATCTCTTTTATTCTGTTTCGCGCTGAGTCGCCTTCGCGCAGTCATATTGTGGCTCTTGGCCACATTGATTGCAACCCGGCGCGAGGTCGCGTCCGACGCAGATCCAATCTCTGCAGGGGCTTCATATTTTGAGCTCGACCCACAGGCCGCATTGGCAGCGAATGCAGAACGCGGGCGGCTCCGCTAACCATGTCTCTGGAAGACCTTCTGACGTGCGCATGGAACTCTGGGCTATCCGCGGTTGATCAGGCAGCCGACGGAAGCTTGACCTGCCGCCAGTATCTGAGTTCATGGCCTTCCGAAGCTTGTTGAGGACGCGCACTTCGATCTGGCGCACGCGCTCGCGCGATACCCCATAGCGCTGGGCTAGCACGTCGAGTGTCGTCCGCTTATCGCAACACCTTCGTTCCATCACAATCTGCATCTCACGCGCCTTCAGCACAACGATTGCCTCACGCCAGACATCGCCGAGTGAGAGCGCACGGTATTCAGCGATATGCCAGAGCAATGCATCGAAGCGAAAGGTCAGCGGTGGCACGCGCAGCGATGTCGGACGCGACTGCCGCGACGCGTTCCTTGGCCTGGCCAAGGCCTGTGCCAAGTTGGGGCGTCGCCTTTTGGTATCATCTCGAAAGCAGCATTGATATCGCCGGCCAGCCGGATGTACCGCCCCTGCCAGACCTTGTCCGCTGTCGCGGTCAGCCAGCGTAGCTGCCGCTGCCCGGTGTTTTGCCCCTCCTGGCATGCCGGGTGAGGGATTTGAACCCCCGACCTTCGGTTTACAAAACCGCTGCACTACCGCTGTGCTAACCCGGCATAAGTTACTGATATATAACCCATTTCGTCGGTCGTTCGGCAACCTGCAGAGGCCCAATATGCGACCGAACGCCGCTATTTCCGCGACGCGGCGCCCCTTATAGCAAGCCCGCCGGCGGTGTCGAGCGGCCGACGGTGTCGTCCTGCGTGGTTGTGGTAACGTGGCTGTAGAGATCAAGGGTGGTCTGACCGTCAGGTGGCCGAGCCGCTCCGGCGCGAGCTTGGTGCACCACGTCGCGCAATGACCCTCGGTGCGGAAGCCGTTCACCCGCGATATTGGACGCCATGGTCCCGGATGGGGCATAATTGATCCATAATAGATAGCCGGAGGGGGGTGATGACATCGAACAGACTGGCCGCCATGATCATCGGTGCCGCGCTCGCCGCGATGCTCACCATCTCGGCGACCGCGAAGACGCTCGTCTATTGCTCAGAAGGAAGCCCCGAAGGCTTCACCCCGGCGTTCTACACCTCTGGCACCACCTTCGACGCAACGTCCCGCCAGCTCTACAACCGTCTGGTCGAATTCAAGCGGGGCACCGTCGATCCGGTACCCGGTCTGGCCGAGTCCTGGGACGTCACCGAAGACGGCTTGGTTTACACATTCCATCTGCGCCACAATGTGAAGTTCCATACCACGCCCTGGTTCACCCCGACGCGTGATTTCAACGCCGACGACGTGCTGTTCAGCTTCAATCGTCAGTGGAAGCAGGACGATCCATGGCACAAGGTTTCCGGCGGCAACTTTCCCTATTTCAACGACATGAATTTTCCACAAATCCTGAAATCCATCACCAAGACCGACGACTACACCGTCGTCTTCACCCTCAATCGTCCCGAGGCGCCGTTTATCTCCGAAGTTGGCATGGATTTCGCCTCCATCCAGTCCGCTGAATATGCCGATAAGATGATGAAGGCCGGCACGCCCGAGAAATTCGACCGGCTCCCGGTCGGCACCGGCCCGTTCGTGTTCGTGAATTACCAGCCGGACGCGGTCATCCGTTATATGGCTAATCCCAGCTACTGGAACGGGCGCCCGAAGATCGACAATCTGGTGTTCGCGATCACCCCTGATCCGTCGGTGCGTTTCGCGAAGCTGAAAGCCAATGAGTGCCAGATCATCGCCTTCCCGAATCCCGCCGACCTGCCAGCCATGAAGGCAGATCCCAACCTGAAGGTGCTCAGCGGCGCTGCGCTTAACATCGGCTACTGGGCGTTCAACACGGAAAAGAAGCCGTTCGATGACGTACGGGTGCGCCGCGCGATGGCGATGGCGATCGACAAAAAAGCGATTCTTGATTCGGTCTTCCTTGGCACCGGCGTGAACGCGGTAAACCTGATCCCGCCCAATCTCTGGTCCTACAACAAGGATGTGAAGGATTATCCCTACGACCCGGATGCAGCGAAGAAACTGCTCGCCGATGCCGGCTATCCCAACGGCTTCTCCACCGACATCTGGGCGATGCCGGTGCAACGCCCCTATAACCCCAGTGCCAGGCGCATGGCCGAATCCATCCAGGCCGATCTTGCGAAGATTGGCGTCAACGCGCGGATCGTCACCTATGAATGGGGAGAGTATCTGAAACGCGTGCGGCAAGGCGAACATCAGACGGTGCTGCTGGGCTGGAGCGCCGATATCGGCGACCCCGATAATTTCTTCTACGTGCTGCTGAGTTGCGCGGCGGCAAGGAACGGGTCAGCAAGCCGCTGGTGCAACAAGGATTACGATGATCTCGTCACCAAGGCCAAGCAGCTTACCACTCGCTCGCAACGAATCCCGTTGTATGAGAAGGCCCAGGTTATCATGAAGCAGGAAGTACCCCTGGTGCCCATCGCGCATTCCGTGGTCAGCGTGCCGATGCGCAAGAACGTGGTCGGCTTCCAGCTCAGCCCGCTCGGCTTACCGCACTATTTCGACCAAGTGGACCTCCAATAGCGTCTAGACGCCGAACGTCCGCACACGGCGGTGTTCGTTGCCAGCTTCCGGGGGAAGATCATAGACTGCGACAACGGCGTGTTCGTCGACGAGATCGGTTGGCCGATGACTGCGAGCTCGTCCGCCGGCATCGACGAGGAGGGATCGCGTGACCGCCATCGAGGTGAACGGCCGCTCCTATCGCCTGCCCGAACGACCCACAGTGGTGATCTGCTACGACGGGTGCGATCCCGCCTATATCGAACGCGGCCTTGGCGATAACATCCTGCCGACCATCGCCGGCTTGCGCACCAGCGGGTTCGTCGGCTTCGCGAAGGCGGCGCTCCCCACCTTCACCAATCCGAACAACGTATCCATCGTCACCGGGGTGCCGCCCGCCGTGCACGGCATCTCCGGGAACTACGTGCTCGACCGCGCGACGGGCGAGGAACGCATGATCACCGACGCGGCGCTGCTGCGCTGCGGGACCATCCTCGCGGCGATGGGCAATGCCGGGGTCCGTGTCGCCGCCGTCACCGCGAAGGACAAGCTGCTGCGCCTGCTTGCGCACGACCTGCACGGAATCGCCTTCTCCGCCGAGCACGCCGACCGCGCCACACGCGCGGGGAACTGCATTGCCGACGCCGAGGTGATGGTCGGGCGGCCGAAGCCCGACCAGTATTCAGCCGATCTGTCGTTGTTCGTGCTGGATGCCGGGCTGCAGCTTCTACGGCGCGGCGCGGCCTCGCTGCTGTACCTGTCGCTGTCTGACTACGTGCAGCACGCACATGCGCCGGGCGAGCCGGAGGCCGATGCGTTCAACCACGCAGTGGACGAGCGGATCGCGCAGTTGATCGAGGCCGGTGCAACGGTCGCCGCGGTGGCCGACCACGGCATGAACGACAAATGCCGCCCGGATGGCAGCCCCAATGTGGTGTATCTGGAAACCGAGCTGAACCACCGTTTCGGCGACGGCGCGGTGCGCGTGATCTGCCCGATCGCCGATCCTTTCGTGCGCCATCACGGCGCGCTTGGCTCGTTCGTGCGCGTCTATCGGCGCCGCACCCATGACCTCGCGTCGTTGATGGCGGCAAGCGCCCAGCTTCCCGGCATCTCCGAGGTGCTGGATGGGCCCGCGGCCGCGCGCCGCTTCGATCTGCCGCTCGACCTCGAGGGCGATTTCGTCGTGCTCGGGGATGCCGCCACGGTGATCGGCGCCACGCCGGCCGAGCACGACCTCGCCGGCCTCGCCGGCCATCGGCTGCGCTCGCATGGCGGACTGGCCGAGCAGACCGTGCCGTTCATCGTGTCGCGCCGGTTGAAAGAGCCCTATGCGGCAACTACCGCCGCCGGATGGCTCCGCAATTTCGACGTGTTCGACGTAGCGCTCAACGGCGTGGAGTGAGCCGATCAGGGCCCGTCCAGACCCCTCCCCTGCCCTCTATCCCTTACTCCGCCGCTTTGGCTACGCCTGCCACGCGCGTGCGGGTGCGTAGCGTGACGAACTCCTCTGCCGCGGTGGGGTGGATGCCAATGGTGCGGTCGAAATCGGCCTTGGTGGCGCCCATCACCAGCGCGATCGCCAGGCCCTGCATGATCTCGGGTGCATCCTCGCCCAGCATGTGCGCGCCCAGGACACGCTGCGTTGCCTGGTCCACCACGAGTTTCATCATCGACTTGCGCGCGCGCCCGCTCAGCGTGTGGCGCATCGGGGTGAATCTGGTGACATAGACATCAACCGGGCCTCGCAGAGCCGCCTGCTCCTCGGTCAGCCCCACGGTGGCAACGGGCGGTGTGGAGAACACCGCAGTCGGCACGTTCTCGAGCGAAATGCGGCGCGGGCGTCCGCCGAACAGCGAATCGGCCAGAGCGTGTCCCTCGGCGGTCGCGACCGGAGTCAGGTTCAACCGGTTGGTTACATCGCCGATGGCGAAGATATGCGGCTGGCTGCTCCGCAAATGCTCGTCCACGACCACCGCGCCGGCAGCATCCGTTGCCACCCCGGCTGCCTCCAGCCCCATCGCCGCTGTTGCCGGACGGCGTCCAGTGGCGAAGAACACGAGGTCGGTGCTGATCGTGCGGTCCCCGGCGAAGATCAGGCGCCGGCGTTCTCCGTCCGCCTCGATCCGCTGCGGGAGGGAGCTCGGGTGCAGGGCAATGCCCTGGGCGATGAGCGCCTCGGCCAGTGACTCTCGCAGGTCGTGGTCGAAACCGCGCAACGGGAGCGGCTGTCGGAACACCAGATCGACCTCGGCGCCGAGCGCGGCAAAAATCCCGGCGAACTCGACCGCGATGTAGCCGCTGCCCAACACCGCGACGCGCTTCGGCATGCGCGGCAGATAGAACGCATCGTCGGAGATGATACCGAGCTCCGCACCCGGGACCGGAAATCGCACCGGGTGACCGCCGGTGGCGATGACGATGCGCTCGGCGGTCAGGCGCTTGCCGCCGACATCCAAGGTGTGTGCGTCCAGGAAGCGGGCACGCGTCTCGAACACCTGGGTGCCGGCGCGGTCGAGCAGGCTTCGATAAATGCCGGAGAGGCGGCCGATCTCGCGGTCCTTGGCGGCGATCAGCTTTGCCCAGTCATGCGGACCCTTGTGGATCTCCCAGCCGAAGCCGGCGGCATCGTCGGCCCAGCCGCCATACTCCCCGGCCTGCACCAGAAGCTTCTTCGGCACGCAGCCGACATTGACGCAGGTGCCGCCCCAGAACCGCTCCTCGGCGACGCCGACCCGGGCGCCGTGGCCGGCGGCAATGCGTGCACACCGCACGCCGGCCGAGCCGCCGCCGATGACGAACAGGTCGAAATCCATGCTCCGCTCCTGGCTGCCTGGAGTGGCGAAGACTTGGGGGGAACGGCTGGCGATGGCAAGCGGCGGGGCGTTATGCGGTCTGCGTGCCCAGTAGCAGCGACACCGCAAGTCTCACGTCAGGAAGCATCATCATGTCCAGGTTCCCGTCCGACCCGACCGTGCGAACTTCCAGATAACGCCCGGCTTCCGGCCTGCGGTATACTTCGAACACCTGGTTGACCAAGTATAGGATCCAGTACTCCGGAACGCCACTCGCCGCATACAACGGAGCCTTCTCATCACGGTCGTCGTGGAGCGTGGAGTCCGCTACCTCGATCAGCAGCAACACCTCGGACGCGCTCGGTGTTGACGCTCCGAGGTCGTCTGCTCCGGGCCGAAGCACTGCGAGATCGGGCTGCGGTTCAGATCCCTTGTCCAGGCGCACGGGATTTTGGACGGAAACCACTCCGCGGTCGCCAATCGCTGCCCCGAGCAAGCGGTTGAGCCGATTCACCGCGACAATATGGGCGCTCCCGACTGGCGACATGTCAACGATGCGCCCCCCGATCAATTCGACGCGGGAATCCTCGTCGAAGATTCCTGCTTCCGCCATGCGGTGGTAATCTTCAATTGTGAACCTGTGCAGGTCGCCCACAGCAATCCCCTATCGCTCACAGGACGATTAGCTCAGCCACCCGTGGGTTGGCAAACGGCGCTGGTAATCTCTGCGAACGCGCAGTCGCGCGGCGATGCGTACAGCGCCGTACGCCGGACGCAGTCCGCCTGTGCGTTGACGGCGGACTTCGTCCGCCTACGGCCATCGCCCAGCCGTCGAAATGAACGATTCGCAGCACTAGCTGACCAGCAGCCAGGCGGCCGAGGCGCCCACAAGCTGGACTGTACCGCCGCCAGCATAACCGCCCGCAAACCGGGGCCGTCCCCGCCGGCCGCTGCCAAAGTCGTGCCAAGCACCGCCACGCCCAGAGTCGCGCCCACCATGCGGGCGACATTGATGAGCGAGGCAGCGCTGCCTGATCGTGCGGCCGGGACGGCTGCCACCGCCACGCCGAACAGGGGTCCTGTGTTGAGGCCCATGCCAAGTCCCGCTAGTGTCAGCCCGATCTCGGCCAGCCATAACGGTAGGCCCGCGCGGGTAGCGCTGATCACCAGCGAACCGACGCCAATCAGCGCCGAACCGCCGGCAATCATGGCACGAACGCCGACACGTCTCGTCAGGCGTCCAGCCGTGTTGGAAAGCACGAAGAACACCGCTGCCATCGGCACCAGTGCCAGCCCCGCCGCGCCTGCCGTGAGTACACCGCTGGCCTGCCAGACAAGAGGGACCAGGAACAGTAGACCATACATGCCAAACGGCATTGCGCAGAAGGTTATCATTGCTCCGACAAACGCGCGACGCCGGAAAAGGTCGAGCGGAACCATTGCTGTGTCGCCGTGACGCCGCTCGGTCAAAAGGAACAGGATGAAGGCAACGGCAGCACCCGCAAATGCCGATCCGGCGACGGTCGCCCCGTGTCCGGCGGTAATGCCGGCAAACGTCAGCCCCGCCAGCGTCGCTGCTCCCCAGAGCTGTCCCAGCCCGTCGAATCGACGGCCTTCCCGATTGACGGATTCCTCGACAACTCGCCAGGCAAAACCAATCGTCGTCAGGCCCAGCGGAACAGCAATCAGAAACACGCTGCGCCAGCCGAACGCATCGACCAGCACACCGCCGAGCGTCGGGCCGATGACGAAGGCGAGCCCGTTGCACGAGGCCCAGACGCCAAGCACATGGTTGCGGGCCTGTTGATCCGGCCACTGCACCCGAATGATAGCCAGCGAGGCAGGCAGCAGCATCGCTGCACCGGCTCCGGCAATTGCCCGGCCAACGATCAGAATCAAAATGTTCGGTGCAGCCGCGCAGAGCACCGATCCGCCGGTGAAAACCGCAGCTCCGATCAGGAACAGCCGGCGCCGGCCACAAAGGTCGGCGAGCAGCCCCCGGTGAGCAGTAACGAAGCGTAGCTCAGGTTGTAGGCGTCGAGCACCCATTGAAGTCCGGGCACCGCGGCCCCCAGCTCGCTCCCAATGGAATGGACCGCCAGATTGACCACCGACGTGTCCACTTGCGCCAGCAGAACCGCCAGGCACATGGTCACCAGGACCCAGGACTTGCCGGACCCGATGTCAAATCTCGCGGCAAGCTTCGTCTGAACCGGCATTGGGGGATGTCGCATGGTTCGGCCCACTTCGTTCGAATGGGATGGAATCTGCTCCCCCACCACTGACAGCGTTCTGTCAGCAGCGTTCATCGGTCGCGGGCATATGAGCTATGAATTGAGATATGCCGGCGAGGTCGCTTCGGCGTGCACCGAAGCGTCGTCATCGAGGCACTACGAGCTCGGGAGGTAAAATGATGAGCGACCTGACGGGTCATTGTTTCTGCGGCGATGTCGCCTTCGAGGTATCAGGCGCGCCATTGCAGGTCGTGCACTGCCATTGCGAGAGCTGCCGGCGCACTACATCGTCGCCGGTCACGGCGTTTTTGATCGTCCGTCGGGCGGATTTCCGGTACACACAGGGAACGCCGAAAGTGTACGCCTCGTCGGCGGGGGTGCGGCGCAGCTTCTGCGACCGCTGCGGCTCGCCGATGGCGTACGAAAGCGATCGGAGGCCGGATCACGTCGATCTGTATGTCTGCAGCCTGGGCGATCCTGCCGCTGTCGCGCCGCAGGCACATGTGTATGTCGAGGAGCAGGTGTCTTGGTTCGAGATCCTCGATGATCTGCCACGCTATGCGAAGACGCCACGTGATGCCGAACCGATCCGGCACGGGCCGGCTTAACGGGACAGCAAGCGGAGTCGCTTAGTCTGTCCGCATGCAGACGATTGCAGGTGGCGCGATATCCGCTCCCAGGCCGTGGATCGGCCCGGCATTGGGGCAATGGCTGGGCGTTGCCGCGCTTGCTGCGGGTGTGTTGCTCGCGGCTGCGATTGCGGGACCAGACGCCAGTTGGGATCTGCGGAATTATCATCTCTATAACGGATATGCGTGGCTGAACGGGCGCATCGGCACGGATCTCGATCCGGCGCAGATGCAGACCTTTCTTTGTCCGCTGCTCGATATCGCCTACGTGCTGCTGCTGCAGGCTTTCAATCACATGCCGCGGCTGCTGGCGGCAGCTCTTGCCGTGCCGCAGGCGATCGCCGCAGTGCTCGTGCTCGTCTTGGCGCGTCGGCTGCTTCCCCCGTGGCAGGCATTCGCAGCCGCGCTGATCGGCGTTACCGGGGTGGCGGGACTGTCGACGATCGGCACGGCGATGAGCGAGATGGCGCCGGCGGCCTGCATCCTCGGTGCCGCGCTTCTGCTGATCCGCGCCGATGCAGCCGAGCCGTCGGAGCAAGCCTGCCTGGCCGCCGGCTTGTTGGCCGGACTCGCGGTTGGGCTGAAGCTTACGTTCGGGCCCTATGCTCTGGGATTGATGGCAATGACGGCGATCGCACCAGGGCGGCGCGTGCGGCGGTTGCTTTGGTTCGCTGTCGGGGCACTTGTCGGCGGCGGAGTCTGCGATGGGTTTTGGTGGTGGAACCTGTGGTCGCGTTTCGGCGACCCGGTGTTTCCCTTTTTCAACGACCTCTTTCGCTCGCCGTGGGGCGAGCCGGGACGCATGGCCGATCTTCGGTTCATGCCGCGCTCAGTGGCCCAGGCGCTGTTCTATCCGCTGTTCTGGGCCTGCACGCCGCGGACGCTGGTGAGCGAACTGCCGATGCGGGATCCGCGCATCGCGCTTGGTTGGATCGCCATACTCGCGATCATGATTCGGGCCGCTGGGCAGCGGCGCTACCCTGCCCGTGGCGTGGCGATGCTCTCGACATTCTGGGCAGTATCTTATGTTGCCTGGGAAATGTGCTTCTCGATCCTGCGTTATCTGGCGACGCTGGAGTTACTCAGCGGTGTCCTGATCATGATAGCGCTCCGGCCGCTGCTGGCTCGCCTGGCCTGGGAATGGCAGCGCATCTGCGCCGCCGCCCTGGTCCTCGCGCTGGTGGCCGCCACCGTCTATCCGGACTGGGGCCGCGCGGCCCCAGAGGGGCCGGCCGTCTCGGTCGCGCTGCCGGCGCTGCCGCCGGACACGCTAGTGGTGCTGCTGGATCCCTCGCCGATGGCCTATCTGGCGGCTTTCGCTCCTCGGGGTGTGCGTTTTGTCGGAGCGAACAACAACCTGGTGCATCCTGGCGACGGCAACCTGTTGACCCGGCAGGTGGAAGCGGCGATCCGCACTTATCCCGGTCCGCTGTGGGGCCTGGAGATGCCACGCGAGAGCCCCGGCATCGCCGACGTCACGCTGCGCGTATATGGGCTTCGCCGTGGGGTGGGATGCGCGCCGGTGCGCTCGAACCTGGACCAAAACGGTATCCTCGCGTGCCCCTTGCGACACATCAATCCGAAACCTCCCGGCCCATCGGCCCGGTATAGAGCGCCTCATCAACAACATTCTCGATGAACTGGCTGGCCGACCGCCAGTTGCTGCGGCATTGGTTTTCGCTGAAGACGAAATAGCCAAATTTCTCGGCTTTTCTCCGCGGCGTGGGGCCCGTCGCGGCTGGTGTTCGCGCCAATAAAGTCATAACGTGGAGGCCTGGGCAAAGCCCATAGGAAGGTTGCCGGCCTGATCCCTGGGGTTCAGCGATGATCCGTCGTCTCGCCGCCATTCTGGCTGCTGACGTTGCCGGTTACTCGCGTCTCATGCATGCGGATGAAGAAGGCACGCACGCCCGGTTCACCGCTCTCATGACAGGCGTGATTGAGCCGGCGATAGCTCAACACGCCGGACGAATCGTGAAAAGTACCGGTGATGGCTTTCTTGCGGAGTTCCCGAGTGCCGTGGAGGCAGCGAAATGTGCCTTGCAGTTTCAAGCGCAAATACAGCGAGATGGCGCCCTTGAGCTGGTCGATAAGCGGGTTGCCTTTCGCAGCGGAATCCATTTGGGCGATGTGATTATCGAGGAACGCGATATCTACGGCGACGGGGTGAATGTGGCGGCGCGCCTGGAGGCGTTGGCGGAGTCGGGCGGCATCGTGATTTCGGGTGTGGTGCATGAGAACATTCGAGGTCGCACTCCCTGCACGTTCGAAGATATGGGCGATCAAGTGGTCAAGAATATCGCCAAGCCCGTGCGCACGTATCGCGTTTTCCCCCAAACCGGGCAGCCAAGACCCGAACGGGAACAGACGCTCCCGCTGCCCGACAAGCCTTCGATAGCCGTGCTGCCGTTCCAGGATATGAGCGGCGATACCGGACAGGACTATTTCGTTGACGGCATGACGGAAGAGATCATCACGGCGCTGTCGCGCGTGCCTTCGTTCTTTGTTGTCGCCCGGAATTCGACTTTTGCCTACAAGGGAACCTCCCCCAATATTCGCCAGGTCGGTCGCGAGCTTGGGGTACGCTATGTGCTGGAGGGCAGTGTCCGCAAAGCCGGGAAGCGTGTGCGGATTACCGGTCAGCTCATCGACGCCATGAGCGGCATGCATATTTGGGCCGATCGGTTTGATGGGGTTTTGACCGATATTTTCGAACTGCAAGATCAGATCGCGGCCAGTGTTGTCGGCGCGATCGAACCGAAGCTTCGGGATATTGAAATCGAACGGGCACGGCTCAAGTCACCCGAGGACCTGCGGGCCTACGATCTCGTTCTGCGTGCCCGGTTCGCCGATGGCCTGAACACCCGCGAGAGCGCGGAGGAAACCCTCCGGCTGCTGCATCACGCGCTTGAAATTGACCCCAATTACGCCCCTGCTTTGGCTCTTCTGGCCCGAGCGAACTGGATGTCGGCGGCAATGCACTGGACCGCGCCAACAGAAGCCGAGCTGGCCGGCTATATTCAGATGGCGCGACAGGCCGCGCAGACCGCCCCTAATGACCCCGACGTGCTTGTCCAGACCGGGTTTCTCCTTGCTGTACCTGGAGGCGACCTCAGCGCCGGAATCGCTGTGGTGGATCGTGCATGCGTCCTCAACTGCAATTCCGCGGAAGGCTGGGCTGCAAGTGGAGTGTTGAGAGCTTTTGTTGGAGAGACTGAAAACGCCATCGATCATCTGGAGCGGTCGAGACGGCTCAATCCTCTGGCTAAAACACCACTTCTGCACTATGGGCTCGCATTGGCCCATTTTGTGGCTGGCAATTATGATGAAGCGCTTAATTGGACGACCCAAGGATTGACCCACTGGCCCGCCAGCGTTCCGACCATGCGATACAGAGCCGCTGCTCTCGGCCTGCTCGGCCGCATCGAGGAAGCACATCAGGTAGTCCAGCGATTACTGGCTCTGGTTCCCAGTCTGACCATGGCGCGCGTGCGTCGCCACGTCGAAATCGAGATGAAGAATCCTTACAAAAAGCCCGGCGTTGCGGAAGCCTACTACGAAGGCCTACGGCGGGCTGGGCTGCCTGAATAATGTAGCGGCTACTGGTGCTTCCCGTTGACCTCGGTAGCCCGAGTGGCCGGGGGGTGACCTGCTGACCGTTCCGTCCTAGACTGCACCAACAACACTGGTCCAGGAGAGCCTCATGAGCCCGGCCCCGTTCGGCGCCAACTCGGCCGCCGCCCGCGACATCGCCAACGTGCTGCATCCCTATACGGACTTGAAGACGCATCTCGAGGTTGGGCCGATCGTCATCAGCCGCGGCAAGGGGGTGCGTGTGTGGGATGACGCCGGCAAAGAGTACATCGAGTCCATAGCCGGCCTGTGGTGCGCCTCGCTGGGCTTCGACAACGAGCGGCTGGTCCAGGCCGCGGTGGCGCAGATGCGCAAGCTGCCGTACTACCACGGCTTTACCGCCAAGTCGCACGAGCCCTGCATCGACCTCGCCGAGATGCTGATCCAGCGCGCCCCGGTGCCGATGAGCAAGGTGTTCTTCGCTAACTCGGGCTCGGAGGCGAACGACAGCGCGATCAAGATGATCTGGTACTTCAACAACGCGCTCGGCCGGCCGAAGAAGAAAAAGATTGTCGGTCGCAACAAGGGCTACCACGGTATCACCATCGCTGCGTCCTCGTTGACCGCGATCCCGCATAACCACCGCAGTTTCGACGTGCCGCTGCCCGGCTTCATCCACACGATGGCGCCGCATCACTATCATTTCGCCCAACCGGGCGAGACCGAGGACGCGTTCGCCTCACGCTGCGCCGAGGAACTTGAGAAGCTGATCCTGGCCGAAGATCCCGACACGGTCGCCGCCATGTTCGCCGAGCCGGTGATGGGCGCCGGCGGGGTGCTGGTCCCGCCGCGCGGCTATTTCGAGAAGATCCAGGCGGTGTGCCACAAATATGATGTCCTGTTCGTCGCCGACGAGGTGATCTGCGGCTTCTGGCGCACCGGCAACTACTGGGGCAGCCAGACCTTCAACATCGAGCCCGACATCATCACTTGCGCCAAGGCGCTCTCGTCGTCCTATCTGCCGATCAGCGCGGTGATGGTGAACGACCGGGTGTTCGAGGCGGTCGCCAGGCACAGCAATGAGATCGGCACCTTCGGCCACGGCTTCACCTATTCCGGCCATCCCGTGCCGGCCGCAGTGGCGATCGAGACGCTGAAAATTTACGACGAGATCGATATCGGCGCGCATGTCCGCGAGGTCGCTCCATACATGCAGGCCGCGCTGCGCCGGCGCTTCGCCGAGCATCGGCTGGTGGGCGAGGTGCGCGGTATCGGGCTGCTTGGCGCTGTGGAGCTGGTGGCCGACAAGGCGGCGCACCGCAACTTCGATCCGACCGCGAAGATCGGACCGCGATGGGTGAAACTTATCGAGCAGAACGGCGTGATCGGCCGCTCTGTCCCCGGTGACGTGCTGACCTTAAGCCCGCCGCTGATTATCACCAAGCCCGAGATCGACGAGATGGTCGAGCGCATCGGCAAGGCACTCGACGAACTCACCGTCCAGCTTCGGCGCGAGCAGATCACGGTTGTCTGATCGCAAAAAGAGCAACATCGGTCGGCACCACGCCCGAGATTTTCGGGCGTGGTGCTATAGTTGAGCTATGCCGATCCTTACCGTATCTCATGTAACGACATATCGCTATAAGCGACCGGTCGCCTTCGGTGAGCACCGCATGATGCTCCGGCCACGTGAAGGACATGACCAGCGTCTGCTCGAAGCGAAACTGGAGATAACGCCGAAGCCGGCCGCTTTGCGTTGGGTCCATGACGTGTTTGGCAACAGCGTTGCCGTTGCCACCTTCAGTGAACGTGCGTGCGAGCTGCGGTTTGCAAGCGCGACGCGCATCGACCATCAGCCATTGAATGAACTTGACTTTCAGATTGAGCCCTATGCCGAGACCTTTCCTTTTTCCTACGGGATCGAGGAAATCCCCGATCTCGCCCGATCGATCGAGCGGCACTACCCAGACCCGGAGCGCGAAGTAGATCGCTGGGCACGTCAGTTTCTGCTCGCCGACGGCCCGACTGGAACCTTGGATTTGCTCGAGCGCATGACCCACGGTGTCAAGAAAAGCTTCAGCTACCTTCTGCGCCACGAGGGTGGTGTGCAAAGCCCCGCCCAGACATTGAAGCTTTGCACGGGTACCTGCCGCGACTTCGCCCTATTGATGCTTGAGGCGGCTCGTTCGCTCGGGCTTGCTGCTCGCTTCGTCTCGGGTTACCTGTACGCGCCACGCTCGGAGCGCAGGCGCCGCGTCGGCGGCGGATCGACCCACGCCTGGGTGCGGGTCTACCTACCAGGCGCCGGATGGATCGAATTCGACCCGACAAATGGTATTGTCGGCAATCGTGATCTCATTCGCGTCGCTGTTGCGCGTGATCCATCCCAGACCATTCCCTTGCACGGAACATGGTTTGGCTTCCCGGGCGACCATCTTGGCATGACGGTTGAGGTAAATGTGACCAGCGACGCCATCGCCCCAACCCAGAGGGAAGAAACCGGTTCGCTTCAAGCCGGTTAGTACTCAAACCGAGGTGAGGCGCCGTCCGTTCTTCCCGTTCGGGAGATCAAATCATGCAGATCCACGCTGGCTACGAAATCGAATACGATTGTCAACAGGACACGCCGATGCTGCTGGTGCTTAGCGTGCATCCTTCCCGTCTGCCTGATGTTATCGGCCCGCACCACATCATCTTCGATCCGCCCATTGAGGCAACGGAATATCGCGACGGTTTCGACAATATCTGTCATCGTATTGTCGCGCCTGCCGGTCGGCTGAAGATGTCGGCATCGTTTCTGGTACTCGATCCTGGAACACCCGACGTCGTGGCTCCCGACGCGCGACAGCACGCTGTCCAGGATCTACCGAACGAGGTGCTGGTTCACCTGCTTGGCAGTCGTTATTGCGACACCGATCGCTTTATTGACATTGCCTGGTCGCTGTTTGGCCAGACCCCACCCGGCTGGGCACGCGTGCAAGCGATCTGCGATTATGTGCACGACCGGATTGCCTTCGGTTACGAGCATGCAGACCCGACGCGTACTGCGTGGAGCGGTCACGCAGAACAACGGGGGGTCTGCCGAGATTTTGCGCATCTGGCAATTACGTTCTGCCGCTGCATGAACATTCCTGCACGCTATTGCACCGGCTATCTGGGCGATATCGGCATCCCGCCGGTGCCATATCCTATGGATTTCTCGGCTTGGTTCGAAGCTTACCTTGGAGGCCATTGGCACACCTTTGACGCCCGCCACAACACCCCTCGGATTGGCCGCATTCTGATGGCGCGCGGGCGCGACGCGACGGACGTGGCACTAGCCACGACATTTGGGCGGTGCACACTCACCGGCTTTAACGTTGTGACTGACGAGTGCCACGTTACCCGGAGTTGCTGAGCAGCACATGGCTATCGCCGGTCGCCTTCCGCCATCACTGCGCCCTGAGTGTCTGCAGCGGCCGGCCGTCCAACTCGACCACCTCAACGCCCAAGTGGTGCAGGATCGTTGGCGCCAGGTCGACAATCTGGCTTTCGCTCTGACACGCGCTGCCCCCAGCGAATCCCTCGCCCTCGACCATCAAGAATGGCGCCCGCTCATGAGCGGCAAGACCCCCATGCTGCCCGCAGCCGATCGGCACGCCATCCCCCCAGCGTGGCTTTCCGACCAGCGCGCAGCCGGGAATGCCGTACTCGTTGGCCCCCTCTTCCGCCCGGAATGAGACAGCGAAGGCAAGCGCATTGGTCGCCGCTTGGCCGACCGTCGAGAGTGCCAACCCATCCAGCACTGTGCCGGCCCAGTCGCGCGATCGCAGGAAATCCTCCAGCGCCGGACGCAGTACCTCGTGGTTCGGGTGCAGATAGACCAGCGTCGAGGTGCCGTTCGACAACGCCAGCACATCATCGGAGTCCGGGCCGGATTTCAGGCCGGCAGCTATCAGCTCGGCCTCGACATCGACGATCCCGCTGACCGTCTCGTGGCCATGGTCCGAGCAGATGATCAGCAGGACGTCCTCGCCGGACGCGCGCAGACGATCCACGGCATCGATGACAAGGCCGGCGTTGCGATCGGCCTCGGCCAGCACCTGCCGATGCAGCGGCGAGCCGAGCGGCGTGTTGTGCTGGATGTGGTCGGGCTCGCCGCACCACAACAGCGACAGCGCTGGTCCACCTGGCTGCAGCGCAGTGGCAATGAAGCGCTGGGTCGTCTCACGGTCTCCGGCACTGTCGAGCCGCACCGGCAGCGGATCGAGCGGAACCCGCCCGGGACCGAACGAGCCGGCACGATGGAACACGTGCCCGAACCCGTCCGGATCGTGCGCATAGGCTGCGCCGGGCGAGACGTTGCTGAACACGACCGCGCCGCCATGTGGGGCCAGTCGCTCGGCAAGCGTCGGCACCGCCAGAGTGTGGCCGGTTACCGCCCGCTTGTGCGCCAGAAATCCGGGAAGGCCAGCGTCGTGCGCGACCAGCTGACCGGCCTCCAGCAGCGCCATCGCGTTGCCTTGCAGGCCGTGGCGCGCCGGATAGCAGCCGGTGGCGAAACTTGCGGACACCACGCGGGTCGCCGAGGGGAAAACAGACCGATGCGCCATGAACCGGCACGCACGCCCCGACTGCCGGTGCAGCGCCGGCGTGCCGACGGCATCGACGAAGTCGCGGCGCAGTCCGTCGAGCACGACCACAACGACGCGGCGCTTTGCCATATGCGGCAGGGTAATCGCACTTCGGGCCATCGTATAGGTTGTTCCGCCGCGCCTCGGTGCGAGCGCTACTCATCGCCGTGGGGCGCTGCGTGGAAAGAAAGATTTGAACGCAGATGAAAGCAGGTGCAGGCGGATTCACGCAGATGTTCTTTCCGCGAAGCTACGCACTACACTCCGAGATGTGCCTTCATCAGCTCGTGCTCCGACCGCAGGCCCTCCGGCGTGCCCTGCCACACCACATGGCCGTTGTTGAGAATATACACCCGGTCGGAGAAGCTCAACGCCGCGACCACGTTCTGCTCCACCACCAGAATGGTGCGTCCCTGTGCCGCCAGCTCGCGGCTGACGCGCACGAGGTCGCGCACGATCAGCGGAGCCAATCCCTCGAACGGCTCATCCAGCAGGATCACCTGTGAATCGCGAATCAGCGCGCGGGCAATCGCCAGCATCTGCTGCTCACCGCCCGACAATTGCCGTCCGCCTGACCGCCGGCGTTCCTTCAGGCGAGGGAAGAAGTCATAGACGCGCTCGATACGCCAAGGCTGCGGGGCCGTCAGTGCAGCGAGCCGCAGGTTCTCCTCGACCGTGAGCTGGCCGAAGATCGCCCGCTCCTCCGGCACGAGCTGCATGCCCAGTCGCGCGATCTCGTACGGCGGCAACGCCTGGATCGGCTTGCCGTCCAGCCGGATCGCGCCGCTGCGCGGGGCCAGCACGCCCATGATGGTGCGCAACGTGGTGGTCTTGCCCGCCCCGTTGCGACCCAACAGCGCCACCACCTCATTGCGGCCCACTTCCAACGAAACGTCGAACAGGATGTGGCTGTCGCCGTAGAAAGTGTTGATCCGCTCAACCTCAAGCAGGCTCGTGCTCATGCAGCCCCCCGAGATAGGCATCCTGCACCGCCTTGTCGCGTTGGATCTCGTCCGGGGTGCCGTCGGCGAGCAGCCTGCCCTCGTAGAGCACCGTGATGCGCTCCGCGAGCTCGAACACGGCGTCCATGTCGTGCTCGACGATCAGCAGCGTGCGGGACTGGTCGTTGCCCTCCGCGATCTGACGGATCAGCGCGCGCGTTGCGATCCGCTCGGCCGGGCTCATTCCGGCCAGCGGCTCGTCGAGCAGCAGCACGTTCGGCCCGGTGGCGAGCGCGATGCCGATCTCCAATCGCCGCTTCTCGCCATAGGGCAGAACGTGCGCCGGCACGTCGGCGCGCGGCGCGAGCCCGATCGTACCGATCACCGCTTCGACCTGTCGTTCTACCGCCGGAAGCGAACCGGAAGCGCGCAGCAGATCAGCGCGGAACCTACCGCGCCGGCGCGCCAGTGCCGCGATGCGCAGATTCTCGCGCACGGTCAACTGCAGAAAAAGCTGGTTGAGCTGATTGCTCTTGCCGATGCCAAGCTGTGCAGTGCGGGTCGGTCCCAGGCCGGTGATGCGGCGGCCGAACAGAAGAACCTCGCCGCTGGTCGGCGAGACCTCGTCCTTCAACGTGCGGAACAGTGTCGTCTTGCCGGCGCCGTTGGGTCCGATCACGGCGTGGATGGAGCCGGTGCGCACGTCGAACGACACGCCATCGACCGCGCGCAGGCCGCCGTAGTGCTTGGCCACCTCGATTGCGCGCAGCGCCGGCGCGCCCGGACGGGCGAAGGCCAGCGGGGCCATCATCGGCAACTGAACGAGGGAACCCGGCGAGAGGGCGGCCGCTCCAAATTCCTCCGGCACTCCCACCGCCGCGGCGCGCTGTCGCCGGCTGCTGAACAGGTATCGAATTTCGCCGGCGATGCCACGCTTCAAGGCGACCACGAGCGCTACAAAAATCAGCCCCAGTATCAGCTTCCACAGCGCCCCGATGCCGGGCACGAGTTGGAGGTTGTCGCGCAGCCACAGCCAGATGGCGGCGCCGACGGTCGGACCAATCAGCGTGCCGACGCCACCGATCACCGTCTGCACGACAAGCTGGCCCGAAGTGTCGAGAGAGAACGCGTCGGGCGGCATATAGCTCTGGAATACACCGAGCAGACCACCCGCCAGCCCCGCATACAGCGCGGCGATCACGAAGACCGCCAGCTTGTAAGCGGGTACCGAGTGGCCAACCACGGCCACGCGATATGTGTTTTCCTTGATCGCCCGCAGCACCATCCCGAACGGCGAGTGAAGGATTCGGCGCGCAATCACGAAGCCGACGAAGAAGATGGCGGCGAGCAGCCAATACATCGGCAGCCCGGGCGTGATGCGCACGGCACCGATCGCCGGCACCGGCACGCCGGGCAGTCCATTCTCGCCGCCTGTGTAAGCGGACAACGGCGAGTTCTCGAGGAAGTACGACATCTGGCCGAAAGCCAGCGTGATCATGGCGAAATAGATCCCGATCCGCCGCACGGCGAGCCAACCGACCACAAGCCCAAACAGCCCGGCCACCAGCGTGCCGATCAGCAGAGCGAGCCAGACACTGGCCAGGAAGTTGTTCACCAGCAGATAGCCGGCGACGAACCCACCGGTGCCATAAAACGCCGCCTGTCCGAACGACAGCAGGCCGGTCGCGCCGAACAGCAGGTCGAAGCCAAGCCCGAGCAGTCCCCAGTCGAGCACTCGCTGCAACAAGTCGAACGATCCGCCGATATGCGGCAGCAGGAACGGCGCGATCAGCAGCGTCACGGCGAGCGCCACCTCCGGCAACAGGGCACTGCCGATGCGGCTCATACGCGCCCTTCGGAGCCGAACAGGCCCTGTGGGCGGAGCACCAGCAGCAACGCCATGACGGCATACAGCATCACATCCGAATAGGCCGAATTGAAGGCGCTGGTGATGCTGACGATCTCACCGGCGATGATGCCGCCGACGATGGCGCCAGGGTACGACCCCAGTCCCCCAATTACGATCACCACGAACGACTGGACCAGGAACTCCGCCCCCATGTCGGGATCAACCGATACGATCGGGGCGTAGAGCATGCCGGACACACCAGCGGCAGCCGCACCGATCGCGAATACCAGCAGGAACGTGCGCCGCACATTGATGCCAAGAATGCCGACCATGCGCGCATCCTCGATGCCGGCCCGCACGACGAGGCCGATCGATGTGCGATAAAGCACGATGTAGAACAGCAGGAGCAAAGCCGCGATAATGCCGATCAGCTCGAGCCGGTAGAGTGGGTAGATCAGGAAGCCGATCTGCGCGACTCCACCACCCCACGCGGGCGTCGAGACATGCTGGCTGTCGCCGCCGAAGACGGCACGGACCGCTTCGACCAGCACGATGCCGGCGCCGAAGGTGACCAGGATCTGGTCCTCCGGCGGACGGCCGTAGAACCAGCGGACCAGGCCCCGTTCCAGCGCGACGCCGATCAGCAGCATGAACACGGTGCCGACCAGCACGCCGCCGATGAACGAACCAGTCTTTGTCGCGGCGACGAAGATCGCGTAGGCGCCCAACATGAACAGGGCGCCGTGCGCGAAATTGAGCACGCCCAGCGTGCCGAGGATGATGGTGAGGCCGCTGCTGACCAGTGCCAGCAGGGTCCCCAGCGCCAGGCCATTAAAGGCCTGCGATATCAACAGCGGCGCACTGGGCACAGGACCCCTTTCGCGGCGATCAGGTCAGGTATAGTCCCCGAGATGGCAGCCGAACATTCCAGGCGGGTTGAGCAACGGCTCGCCGGGCACGACTTCCAGCACCTCGTAGAAATCGTCCGGATTTTGCATCTTTCCCGGCGCCTTGCCAACAACAACCGGCACCGGCCGGACCATCTGGTGGTTATCGGCGTTGTACCACACCTTGCCGAGCGTGCTGTCGAACGGATCCGACTTGGAAGCTTCCAGCGTCTTGATCACATCCACCGGATAGAAGCTCTTCGCGCGCTCCACCGCGAGCGCCCAGATGTAGGTTTGCATATAGCCGATGTGGGCTCCCCAGCGCGGGTGGTACTTGTGCTGCGCCACAAAGGCCTCGACAAACGCCTTTGACAGCGGATAACGGTCCTGGAGCGTCCACCACCAGTCGAACGTTCCATAAACGCCTTGCATAAGCTTTGCGCCCACCTCCTTCGCCTGGAACGAGGAGATGTTGGGCACCACCAGGCGCATCTTCTTCAATACGCCGAACTGGTCCGCCTGCTTGGTGGAGGCCACCGCGTCGCTGCCGAATGCGACATTCACGAAAACTGCGGCTCCGCTGTTCGCGATGTTGAGCAGCGCCGAGCTGAAATCGGTGGTCCCGAGCGGCACCACCTGTTGTGTCGCCACTGTCCAGCCGAAGGACTTGGTGAATTCGACCATCGAGTCATAGACCGAATGGCCATAAGTGTAGTCGGGCACCAGATATGCCGCCTTCAGGTTGTGCCCGAGCTCCTTTGCCAGTACTGGTGCGAGTGCCTTGCACGCCATATACGCCGAAGGCTGCGAGCGGAACGAATAGCGTTGGCAGTCCTTCCCGGTCGTATCATTCGAACCGCTGCCTCCCACCATGTTCAGCACTTTCTCACGCTGTGCCAGCTCTTCCAGCGCGACCGCCGTCGCGCTGGAGATGCAGCCGGTGATCATGATTGCCTTCTGCTGCTGGATGAACCGCGTCTGAGCCTGCACGGCGACGTTCGGCTTGGTCTCGGAGTCGGCGACCTGATAGCGGATCTGTTTGCCAAGCACGCCTTTGCCCTGAAGCCCCCACTTTTGTGCGGTCGGGCTGCCGGCATTGATCTCAGCAAACGCCAGTTCGTAACCAAGCCCCTCATCCGTGCCGTCGGCCGAATATGGCCCGGTGAGCGCGGTGGTGACGCCGACGAACACCGAACTCCCCTCGGCGCCGGCTGGCCAGGTGCCGAGCGGCGGTTGCGAAGCCGCTCGCGCCCGGAGCCCCGGCACCAGCAGCATGCCCGCTGCTGAGACCCCGAGGCCAAGCGTGCTGCGCCGAGAGATCGCAGCTCCTGAATTGACCTTGCGCATGAACGTCTCCCTGTATTGCACCGCAACAAGCCTCCAAGGCGTCTCACTCCTGCCGTCTTGGCCACGGCAGCGGACGGTGCGATAGAGCAGAAACCAAGCTTCCTCAAGCGCATACCCCTTGCGCGACTGGCCGATGCCGCCGTATGGGCGAAGCCACGGGGCTGCAACGAGACCACTAAACCCAGGGACGGAGACACAACCATGACGATCGGGATCAATACGCCGCACCTTCCGCTGGCGCGGCGCGATGTTTTGAGGCTAGGCGCCGGGTTGGCCGGCGGCACCGCGCTTGCGGGGCTGGCGCGCCCGGCTTGGGCTCAGAACCAGGCGCCGGTTGGAACGTGGCCGGCGGGCGTATCCGGCGACACCGCCTTCATCGGCCTCGACACTCCGCAGACCGGCCCCTATTCCGTGCCGGGACAGGACGAACTCAAAGGCTACCAGCTCGTCATCGAGCATATTAACGACGGCAACGAGCTGATCCGCGCCATGGCTCCCAAGGTAAGCAAGGGATTGCTCGGCAAAAAGATCATTTACGGGATCGCCGATTCCGAGTCGAAACCGAACGTCGCGGTGCAAAACCTCGCGAGGTTCATTTCCGAGAACAAGGCCATCTTGGTTACCGGTTCGTGCTCAAGCGCCGTGGCGGTCGCCAGCAACAAGTTCGGCCAGCGGGAGAAAGTGATCTACCTACCGGGCGTCAGCGGTTCCAATGACACGACGGGGAAGGACTGCGTACGTTACTCCTTCCGCACGTGCTTCTACGGCCAGACTTCGTCTGCCGCGCTCTGCCCGGTGCTGATCAAGAACCTGGGGCAGAACAAGAAGGTCGCTTACATGACTCCCGACTATACGTATGGCCACACCGTACAGGCCTCGATGGAGGAGTATCTCAAGAAGGGCGGGTGGACGACGGCGACCAATCAGGTGTCCCCGCTCGGCACTTCTGATTTCAGTTCCTACCTGTTGAACATTGCCAACAGTGGCGCCGATGTGGTGGTCAACATCAACTGGGGCAACGACGCCGTCGCTTCGGTCAAACAGGCCAACCAGTTCGGCATCCTGAAGAAGATGGCGCTGGTCATAGCCTATTCAGTACCGTTCCTGGCAAAGGAGGTTGGCCCCGAGCTCACCCAGGGCGTGTTCACCGCCACCGACTGGTGGTGGACGTTGCAGGATCACTATCCGCTGTCCAAGATGTTCCTCGACGAGTTCCGGAAGAAATACAACTACACGCCGGACTGGAGCGCCGAGACGGCGTATATGCAGATCGCCTGCTGGGCGCGCATGGTTTCGGAAGCCGGCACGTTCTATCCGCCAGATGTGATCAAAACCTATGAAAAGGGTGAGCATTTTGACTCGCTGGTGGGGGACGTATGGTTCCGCCCACAGGACCATCAGCTCGTGCGTCCAGTGATCGTCCAGCGTGGCAAGAAGCCATCGGAGATGAAGGACGCCGACGACTATTGGGAGACCGTCGAGATCTTGCCCGGCGAGCCGCTGATGCAGGCGCCGGACGCATTCGGCTGCAGTCTGGGCCCGTACGTCTAAGCGGCGCGCCATGACACCTCTCCCGCCCTGCGGGAGAGGTCGCCGCGCGACAGCGCGGCGGGTGAGGGTGCCGGCGGCAACCCGTTGTCATGGCCGGCGGCCGACATCGGCCGCTCTAAACATGCTCCAGCACATCGACGATCCGGGTCGGCGAGCAGTGGATGCCGAGCAGGCGTAGTTCGCTGTCGCAGGCGTTGCGGAAGACGTGGGGCGCACCGGCGGGCAGCGCGATCATGTCGCCGCTTTCAAGACGCACCGGGTGGTCCTCGTTGCCGGCCAGCCAGGCTTCGACCGTGCCTTCGATGACGAACAGGTACTCGACATAGGGGTGCGAGTGTAACGGCGTCCGATAACCAGGGCGGCAGGTCTGCACGCCGGTGAATACTGGCCAGCCGTCGTCCCCCATCAGTTTCCGATACTCAGCCAGTGGTCCGAACGGGACCGGTTGGGCTTCCGCAAGGCGCGTAACCTTCGCAACAGTGTTCATTATCAGATCCTGGGCTACTCCCACCGCCACGATCGTAACCGGAACACGGGCATGCGGGTTTCCGCAAGCCGCTCTTGCGGGCTCATTGCAAGCCATGCGGCGGTCCGCTCGATCACCATGCGCGTGGGCTGCGCCAGATCGAGCCGCAGCGCTTCGGCCATCGGATAGAATCGCAGTTCCTCCAGCTCGCCTGATCCGGCGAGCGTGCCGCTTGCTCGTTCCGCATCGAGCAGCAGGAAGCGCGCGTTGAAACGGATGGGCCCGCCGGGCGGCGTCACCAATCGGCAGAGATATTCAAGCCCATCCAGCGCCGGCGGGCTGCCGAGACTGAGCCCGGTCTCCTCCTCCAGCTCGCGCGCCGCGGCAATGCCCAGCCCATGAGCAAGCAGCGGGTTGGCTGCCCTCTCCAGCCGCGCGCGGGTCTGGGGAGTGAGCTGCGTCGCGGCAGGCGCACGCAGATCGGCGCGGTCCACTGCGCCGCCCGGAAATACTAACCGGTTCGGCATGAAACGATGCCGTGCGCCGCGCAGGCCCATCAGCATCTCAGGGCCGTTCTGGCCGGTGCGCAGCAGTACTAGGCTAGCCGCATGGCGGGCCCGGACTGTGCGGGGCCGCGGCGGTGCGGCAACGGCAGCTTCGTCACGCAAGATCGAACCCTCGCGTGCGCAGATAGGCGGCAAAGCCGAAGCGCTCGGGCACCGAAAGCTGGCGCGCCGCATTCTCGCTCCAGCCTACGCTTTCCTTCGGGGCATACACGTCGTTGTTCTTCAGACTCCCCGGTGCCAATGGCTCACGCGCTCGCCGGCGTGTGTCGTAGGCGCCAAGCTCGTCGGCCAATCCGGAGTCATCGTAGCGCTCGCGATGTACGACGACAGACGGCGGAAGTCGCATCGAGACCGGCCGGCGGAACTCCGGCCAGCCAACCGTCAGCCCCGCCACCGGATAGACGCCGGGCGGCAAACCAAGCAACGGTGTCACCCGCTCGATATGGCTGCGTACGTAACTGATCGGGCAGGTGCCAAGTCCCGCCGCATCCGCCGCCGCCATGAACGCCCCCATCGCCAGCGCACAATCGACCGCGGTGTTGAGGAACGTATCCAGATTGTTGTTGGCGTGCGGCATTCGGTGCAGCTCGCACAAACGTTGGCCTCGCCGCATATCGCCGCACCAGACCAGGAATACGGGCGACGTCGCGATCCAGTCCATCGTGCCGATCCAATCCGCGATGCGCTTGATCTTCACCGCATCCCGCAGCACCACAACCGAGTATTGCTGCAGGTCCGACTTGCTTGGCGCCGACTGCGCCGCGCCCAGCAGCGTGTCGAGCAGCGCATCCTCTACCGGCTCGGCGCGGTAGCGTCGCGCCACGCGCCGATCGAGCAGCGCCGCGATCTGCTCCGGTACCGCTTCGCCCGGCAGCTCCAATCCGAAGCGCGCCCGCAACAACGCGGTCGTTTCGGCCTCGGCCATGCGCACGCTCCTTCCCGCCCATCCCGCGGCCAACCTTGCCGGAAGCCGTCGTGCACGCAAGGCTTCGGCAAACGACGACCCGGAGAGACGCATATGCCAGCGCCGTACGACACGCATCGCGCCCAGATCAAAGCCATCCTGCTCGCCTGGGGAATGCCGGAGCGCAACGCCGAGCCGACGTCCGAGATCATGGCGTGGGCCGATCTGCACGGCGTTGACAGCCACGGCATCTCGTTGCTGCCCGGCTACGACCGGCAGCGTCGCAACGGACGTATCAAGCTGGACGCCACCCCCACCATCGTCCGCCAGACCGCGGTCTCCGCGCTGGTGGACGGTGGTGGCGGGCTCGGTCATGTGCCGGCGCGGTTCGCGATGCAGACCGCGATCGATAAAGTAAGATCATCGGGCCTTGCGGCCGCCGTGGTCCGCAACTCGGCGCATTTCGGCGCCACCGGATTCTATACGCTGATGGCGGCCGAGGCCGGACTCGTCGGCATCGCCTGCACGTCCGCCGGAGGCATCCAGGTGGCGCCGACGTTCGGCAAGCAGGCAAGGCTCGGCACCGATCCGTGGTCGTTCGCCGCGCCAAGCGCCGACGGCAAGCCGTTCCTGCTGGACATGGCAACCACCACGGTGGCCGCCGGCAAGTTGCGCAACAAGCAGAACGAGGGGCTGCCCGCCCCGCCGGGCTGGGTGATGACCAAGGAAGGGCAGCCCAGCACGAACCCGGCCGAGGCACGCGAAAAGGGCGGGTTCATGACCTCGCTCGGCGGTTCGCCGGAGGGGAGCAGTTACAAGGGGTACGGGCTGGCGGCGATGGTGAACATCCTGGCGTCGTGCCTGTCCGGCGCGACGCTGATCACCGATCCGATGCACCTGAAGAAGCCGCAGGGTCCCGATATCGGACACTTCTTCCTTGCAATCGATCCGGCCATGTTCCGCGACCCGGCTGAGTTCCAGTCCGATGTGGCGCGTTTCTGCGGCGACCTGCGGGCAACCACGCCGATCGACCCCACGCAACCTGTGATGGTTGCCGGCGATCCGCAGCGGAACTTTGCAGCGGTGCGGACGCGGGAAGGGATCCCGGTGCTGCCCGGATTGCTTGCGCAGGTGCGCCAGATCGCGCAGGCAAGCGCAGCACCGTGGCTGTTGGACTGAGGGGCAGCCCTCACCTCTCCCGCCCTGCGGGAGAGGTCGGTGTCCAACCGACGACATGGGTAACAGAATAGACCGACGACATGGGTAACACTTTCCATTCGTCAGCGAATCAGATCCTCTGGTCTTGGTTGCTGGCCCTGTGGGGTTGTGGGCAACGCGCTTGCGTTGCCCACA